>Ga0209152_10000081_pt1 | contig 47453 bp, 24 predicted proteins | sample GraSoiAngelo_107_FD_185873 | JGI IMG/M metagenome (GOLD analysis project Ga0209152, IMG submission 185873) | Grasslands soil microbial communities from the Angelo Coastal Reserve, California, USA - 14_0903_09_30cm (SPAdes) (version 2) | ecosystem: Environmental > Terrestrial > Soil > Grasslands...
CCTCTCCCGGATCGAGGCCACCCTGCCCGAGGGCCTGCTCGCCAAGCTCGCCGGCGTCCCGCTCTGCGGCGATGCGCAGGCGGCGACGGGTGACTGCCCGGCGGCCAGCCAGGTCGGCAAGGTGGTCGTCGGCGCCGGGGCGGGTCCGAACCCGCTCTACGTCCCCGAGGCGGGCAAAGCCCCCACGGCCGCCTACCTCGCCGGTCCATATAAGGGAGCGCCCTACAGCCTCGTCGTCAAGGTCCCGGCCCAGGCCGGTCCCTTCGACCTCGGCACGGTCTCGGTCCGCAACGCCTTGCAGATCGACACGACCACGGCTCAGGTGACGGCGAAGTCCGATCCGCTGCCGCAGATCCTGCAGGGGATCCCGATCGCCTATCGCGACGTCAGGGTGGAAGTGGACCGCCCCGACTTCACCATCAACCCGACCAGCTGCAAGCAGCAGCAGGTGACGAGCGTGCTCACCTCGGCCACGGGCCAGACCGCGACGCCGGCGACCCCGTTCAGCGCCAGCGGCTGCGGAGAGCTCGGCTTCAAGCCGCAGCTGGCGCTCTCGCTCAAGGGCAAGATGAACCGCACCGGCAACCCCGCCCTGAAGGCCGTTCTCAAGGCACCCAAGGGCGAGGCCAACATCGCCAAGACCACCGTGGTCCTGCCGCCGGCGATGTTGATCGACAACGCCCACATCAACAACCCCTGCACCAGGGTCCAGTTCAACGCCAACGACTGCCCGGCGGGTTCGATCCTCGGCAAGGCGACCGCCTACACGCCGCTACTCGACAAACCGCTCTCGGGCCCCGTCTACTTCCGCTCCAACGGGGGAGACAGGGAACTGCCGGACCTGGTCGCCGACCTGAAGGGCCAGATCCACGTCACCTTGGTCGGGTTCATCGACACCGCCAAATCAGGTGGGATCCGGACCCGCTTCGCCGACGTCCCCGACGCGCCGGTGTCGAAGTTCGTCCTCAGGCTCTCCGGCGGCAAGAAGGGCCTGATCGAGAACAGCGAAAACCTCTGCTCCTTCACCCCGAAGGCGAAGGTGCAGATGACCGGGCAGAACGGAAAGGTCCACAACACCAACCTGAAGCTCGGAACCAGTTGCGGGAAGGCGAAGCCCAGGACGAAGTAGCTGAGCCCCCAAGATCGTCGCCGGGTGTTTCCCCGCGCTCGGCGACCGTGCGCCCTCGGCTCACCCTGGCCTAGGCGTCACAGCAGCAACAGCGACCCCGCCCTCCCTGGTGGGGTCGCTGTGCATTCTGGCTAGCCGGCATCCCCCTCGGGATGCGGCACCTCGAAGGTCGCGAACAGCAGCCGCCCGTAGGTTCCCGCTGCGGCGTCGCCACCCGCGAGCAGTCGCTCGCTCGCGCGTCGCTGGATCTCCAGGGCGGTGTCCAACGAGTCGTCCAGGTGCTGGGACAGCTCGCTCCAGCCCTGGTCATCGAGCCGCATCGGCAGGCGTATGAGGGAGCGGTCGGCGCGGGCGTCGAAGGTTCCGGCCTGGAACGCTTCTTCGACCTCGGCCTTGATCACCTGCCCGACTTCGAGCGATATGACTTCGCGCTCGGCTCGGGTCATCTCGCCCGACTCCTTGGTGCTCAGCCGCGCCCAGGCCGATGCGTAGCGCGGCGCCCGCGAGCCTGGAGCGGGCTCCAGGGCTGCGATCACCCCCTGCGCCTCGAGCGTGCGGATCTGGTCCGCGACCTGCGCCGCGGACAGCGAGCTCGCCTCCTCCAGCTCGGCGACCGTCTTCGGGCCGCCGGCGATGGTGGTGATGAGCTGCTGGCTCATCCGGCCGGCGGCGGCGCGAAGAACCGCCTCCGCCACTGCCGGCGGCGGTTTGCGGTACCCCTTGCCTTCGGCCGCGGCGGTGGCCTGCTCGGTGCCGAGCACGGGGGCAAGGATCATGAAGCTGCAGATCGGGACGAGTCCGGGCAGGGCTTCTGCTCCTGAATCAGCGAGCCGCCGTGCGCCGACCTCGAGCACGGCATTGAGCACCGCCTCCGAAGCCACCCTGATCGAAACTGGCCTCTGGTGTGCGGGGACCCCGACCGAGAGCAGGGGCTCGATCTGCCGCAGCACCTCGGCTCGCCGCTCCAGGGCCGGCGCCCCGCCTTCGCGGGTTCCGGCAAGCAGAAGGTGGGCGAGATTGGGACGGGACGCCAGCATCCCGAAGAGAGCGGAGAAGGCCGCACGCACCCCGTCCGCCGGGCTGGGAGCGCGGCGATAGGCGGGGAGCATCACCGCCACCGACTGCATCGCGGCGGCGTCCACGGCCCCGAGCATCAGCTCCTCGCGGCTGGAGAAGTTCGCGTAGAGCGTGCGCACCGACATTCCCGCCCGCTCGGCCACCTGCCCCATCGTGATCGGCGGAAGGCCGCGCTCGGCCAGCAAGGCTTCGAAGGCGCGCAGCGCCCGTTCGGCGTGGTCCCCCGCTTCCCGCTCCTCCGGCCGCCGCTCCGGCGGGCGGGCCGCGACCCGCAACGGCCGCGCCGGCGGCTCGAACTGGAGCAGGAAGGAGGCCAGTTCGTCGGCGAACTCAGGCAGCCGCTCGAGATGACCCCGGAGCAGGCGGATCCGGGCGCCGGCAATGGCAGCGCCGATCGCGCCGACCAGCATCTCCTGCGGCACCGCTTGGGGCAGCCCGAGATCTTCCAGCCGCTTCTTCAACACGCGCTCCATCTTCAGGATCGCGTCGTCAACCGTCTCCGAGGCGTTCGGTCCCGCCGCATATGCCTCGACTAGAAACAAACGGGCAGCAGCCGGCTGGGCAGCGACGAAGGACGCGAAGGCGACTATCCGGTTATGGCCTTCCTCCCTCCAGTCACCACCCTCGGTTGCGGTCAGGGTGCTCTCAACCGCGAGCGAGAGGATCTCCTCGAGTGCCGCGAGGAGACAGGCTTCCTTGCTCTCAAAATGCTGGTAGAAGCTGCGCGGCGAGACCCCGGAGATCTCGGCCAGGTCGGCAACACCGGTCTCCTCATACCCCCTCGCCGCGGTGCTCGCCACCATCGCGGCGAGGAGCCGGTTTCTCTGATTCTCGGCCACTTTCTGAGGCGAGTGCGCAGGGCCCGGCGGCAGCTTCATGCTGCGCAAATGCTCTGAATCTCCCCACGGCGTCACCGTCATTCGAAAAAGCTCTCCTGAGCAGTCTTAACTCTACAGGCCGGTCCGGCGAGGATCTTCCCTTGACATGAAAAGACTCCATGATCTATCTTCGCGCTCAAGCACCTGCCGCATCAAACGGGGACATCAAATAGGGGATCGGGGATGAACAGAGAGGCAACCGCCAGGGCCGTGGCTCCGATCGAGCTGCCGCCGCCGCCTGATCCGCGCCCGCAGGACGATCCGCTCGCCTGCGCGGTGATCGCGGAGATCGTCGAAAAGGGCTACGAGGGGACCGCGGTCGAGGATGTGGTTCGCAGGGCAGGTGTCTCGAGGGAGGAGTTCGATCGTCGTTTCGGGAGCCTGGCGCACTGCGCGCTGGACAGCTTCGAACGGAACATCGCAACCTTCGAGCGGCGGGTGGGGTCTGCCTTCAACAGTCACAACGACTGGCCCTCCGCCCTCCGCGCCGCTGCTTACGCGACTGCCGACTGGATGCAGGAGAACCCGCTGGCCGTCTCCTTCGGCATGGTCGACGTCCTCAAGTTGCCGAGCGAGATGGGCCGGGTCAGGCGGGAAGAGACCTTTGCCTTCTGCGCCGAGATGATCGACAGGGGTCGAATGGCCGGCCCGGAACCCGAGGCGATCCCGGAGGCTGCGCCCACCTTCGCCATCGGCGCGATCACCCAGCTGCTGACCCACCGGCTGCAGGAAGGGGCGGAGGTCGAGCCGCGGGAAGTGATCCCCGAGATGATGAATCGCATCGTCGGCATCTACCTTGGGGCCGAGGCGGCCGAGTCGGAGTGGACGGCTGAGGCTCCGCCTCCGACTACGCCCGAGATATGACGGTGGTGAGGGCGAGCCCGCGGGGAACGAACCCGCCCCCTCTCACCGTCGGGGATCGCTCCCAGGGAAAGGAGACGACTGGGCGGGACTATAGCCCAGAAGAGATGTCACGTCTACAAAAAAAAGAGCTCCGTGCGATAGATTGGCGGCGTGAGCGCGGCGCGGTGGGGAAGGGGCGAGGGCGATCCCTCACTGGCAAGACTGCAGCCGGGCCCCCACCGCCTGCCGCGGGAGCTGGTGCGAGACCACCAGCGGCAGCGCATCCTTCTAGCGGCTCTCGACATCGTCGGCGAGAAGGGTTTCGAGGAGGCGACCGTCAAGGACCTGCTCCGCAAGGCGCACGTCTCCCGCGCGACCTTCTACGAGGTCTTCGCCGACATGGAGGCCTGTCTGGCCGCACTTCACGACGATGTCCTCTCGTGGCTTTCGGAGCAGTTGTCGCTCGCGCTGGGGGAAACCTCGGAGTGGTCGTCGGGGGTTCGGGTCGCGCTCGCGAAGACGATCGAGCTGCTTTCCGAGGATCCGCGTCTCGCCGCTCTCTGCGCAGTGGAGGCCCCGGCCAGTCGCATTCCGGAGGTGCGGGCGCAGCACCGGCAGACAATCGACGAGCTCTGTGCCGGCTTGCGCGCCGGCCGCCTCGAAAGCTCGCGCGGGGAGGAGCTGCCGGAGATCCTCGAGCCGGCGCTTGTCTACGGCGCGATTTATCTGGTCGGCCGCTCGGTCGTCTACCGGGAGGGGCCGGACGCCGCCACCCTGGCGGAGGAACTGGCGGAGCTGATGCTGGTCCCCTACAGGGGCTAGGACTTCGCGGCGGCGGTCGCCGCCCGCCGCCGGCCGACAACGGGCGCGAGAACGAGTTCGACCAGCTCCGGCGAGGCCTCGGAAAGCTTGTCGCTTCCCGCCTCGACCTTGCCCGCAAGCACCGCGGCGACGGCGCCGGCCATCGCTTCGCGCTCGACCTCCGTCGGCTCCGCGAAGCCGCGGCCTTGCGGAGCACCCGCGGCGAGCTCGCCGACGAGCCGTTCCAGCAGGCTGCGATTCCGCTCCAGCACTGGGCCGCCAGCGGCGGGCGGCGCGACCAGCGCGAAGCGCACGAGGTCCGGGTTCTCTCCGAAGAGGCCGAGCATCGCCTCGACCCGCGCCCGGACCTGTTCGGTCCAGCTCGGTTTCGCGGCCGCGGCAGCGGCGATCGCTGCGAAGAGGTGCTCCTCGAGCAGGTCGAAGGTGGCGAGGAAGCACTCCTCCTTGGTCTGGAAGTACGCGTAGAAGGTCCGGCGTGAGACCCCGGCGGCGGCCGAGATCTCGGTCACGGTGGTCTCTCGAAAGCCGCGCTCGGCGACCGCCGCGATCGAGCCGGCGATCAGCCGTTCGCGCTGATTCTGGGTCACGAACTCGCGCGAGAGGCCATGGCGTCCGGGCGGCAGGCGGCGCAGCTTCTCACCCTCTCCCTTGCCGCCGTCCCTCGCCACGCGGCGAGGTTATAGGCATCGAGCGCCGGCTGTTTCTATCTGGACGCCGCGTGTTCATCACTTGCGGCGCGCAGCACCTGTTGTGCTCGGTCGGCGCCCAAGTACGGCTCCAGCACTACCTTGGCGACTTGCGGGTAGAGATCCTCGGCATCGCCGAGGTCGCCCCGCGCGAGCCGCGTCTGCAGCAGCCAAACGAGACCGCTCGCGGTCGAGTCCTCGAAGTTCTCCGGCAGCCGCCCGCCGAACTTCCCCTCGTCGCGACCCCGGCGCAGGAAGGCGGCCACCTCGCGCACGGTCGCGCCGTAGCGAGCGAGCGCCTCCTCGCCGCCGGTCTGCGCCTCGAGCACGACGATTTTCGCCGCCAGCGGCTGCTCGGCGGCGAACTCGATCAAGATTCGCGTCCCGAAGGTCGCCTGCGCCGCCCAGTTGGCATCTGGCGCCACCGCGATCCGGATCCGCTCCTGCGCCACCGCGACGACGCGGTCGAAGACCTGGACGAAGCAGTCTTCCTTGCCTTCGAAGAACTTGTAGAAGCCGCCCATGCTGATCTTCGCGCCGGCGATCAGGTTCTCCACCGTCGCCGCCTGGTAGCCGCGCTTGGCGAAGACGTCGGTGCAGGCGGCGAGGACCTGCTGGCGCCGCTCCTCCTCCCGGGCAGCGCGGGAAATCCGCCCCTTCTCGACGGACCCGCTCGCAAGTGCCGGAGGCAGCTGGGTCACCGGCCGAGCTTACCCCGCGCCCCCGAACGTGGCGATACCCAGATTTTGGACAAGACTATTCTTTTTGTAGACGACGCATCTCAAGTTGTGTATGTTGCGTCTGTCCACCAGGGGGGTGGGCAGGGATGCACCAACAGGTAGGAGCCCCGAACAGGGCCGGTAGGCAAGACCTTCCGGGACGAGGCTCCGCTACGAAGGAGAGACATCAGGTGAGAGCTTTCGCGAAGGCGTCGGCCGGGTCGGCCACCATCGGAAACGGCTGGCTGGGTGGGCTCGGGCTTGCCGCCCTCGCTGCGCTCGTCGTCCTCTGCGCGGCTCTGGCGCCGGCGGCGAAGGCCGCTGAAGCGACTCCTTCGTACGCGTACTTGCAGACGATTGGGAACGGGGGCGCCAATCCGGAAAAGACCATCGACGGCGGCGTTGCGCTGGATGAGGACAGCGGAAGGATCTTCCTCGCGGGGCATTCGGGTGGGTTTGTGGCGATCTACGCGCCCGATGCTGAAACCGGAGAGGCCCCCGAGACTTTCGTGCAGACGGACTTCCGTGTTCAGAACCTGGCTGTCGATTCCACCACGGATGCCATCTACTTCGACAACACTCAGGTTACCTTTGATTTGGTCAAGCTCGTGTCGGACGGCCAGCCGACCCCGTCCTACGTCGTCGACCCTGGATTTGCGCCCGATCTTTCCAGCTTCTCCGACCCGGCGGGGGTCGCAGTCGACCCCACCACGCAAGATCTTCTAGTCGCCGATCGCGGCGCCGCCAAGGTCTTCCGCCTCGATCCGAGCGATGGCTCGATCGTCGACGTGATCGACGGGCCCGACGGCGGCGCCTTCCAGACCCCGAACGCGGTCGCGGTCAACTCCAGCGGCGAGATCTACGTGACCGACGTCGGCAGCGGCCGGGTCGACCGCTTCGCCGCCGACGGCTCCTGGATCGACCAACTGCCGCTGCCCGCCGGCTCCAGCCCCCTGTCGATCGCGGTCAACCCGCTCAGCGGTGACGTGGCCATGCTTGACAAGCGCGAAGACCGCACCGTCATTGACGGGTTCACCGCGACCGGGACGCTGCAGTTCTCCTCTGTCTTCGCACCTGACATCGAGGGTTTCACCGGTGGCCTCGCTTCGGACGGCGCCTCGGGCCGCATATTCGTCAACACCGGGAACGGTACCGCTCGCGTCTTCGTCCCGGGGACGCTGCCGGGGGTCGAGGCCCCCGTCGGGACCCCCGGTCGTAACACCATGCACGTCGAAGCCGAGGTCGCCCCGGGCACGGAGCCGACCACGGCCTGGCTCGAATACTGCCCGGCGACGGCAGCCTGCGACGACTACCCGGTCTTCGGTGCCGGCGGCGTCAAAAACCCGTGGAAACGCGGTCCGGCGCACGAAGGGCTGGAAGAGGCGAGCCCGGGCGAAAACATCACGATCGAAGACGACCTGCCGCTTTCCTCCAACGCGAGCTGGAAGCTTAGGGTGACGGCGGAAAACGATCTGCTCGTGAACACCTCGGTGACGTCGACCGTGAGCAGCCCGCTCCTGGTGCCCGGTGTCGAGACGCTGGGCGTCGGCTCATTGACCGAAACCTCGGCCGAACTCACCGGTCGCATCGACACGCTCGGGGACCTGACGACCTACCACTTCGATTACGGCACGACGACCGCATACAGCAGCCAGGCTCCGGTTGCCAGTGAGGCCGCCGCCGGCAACAACCGCCAGCCGCGGACGGTCACCCAGTTGATCACCGGCCTCCAGCCGGACACGACCTACCACTACCGCCTCGTCGCAACCAACGGCGCTGGCGCGGCCTTCGGCGAGGATCGCACCTTCACCACGGGCCAATCCGGAACCGCGGCGCCGAGCCGCGCCTACGAGATGGTCACTCCCGTTGACCAGAACGGGGCTCTCGTCAACGGAAGCCGCGACTTCTGGTCTGCCGAGGACGGCTCATGGTTCGTGACCGGCTCCGGCGCCACCGAACCAGACGGGACCTCGACGACGATCTGGCAGCACTTCCTCAGCCGCCGCGCCGCCGCCGGTTGGTCTGACTGGAGCCAGATCGACCCGCCTCGCTCGCAGGCGGCGGGCACCACCGAGGGCTCGCTCGCGGCGGTCTCCGAAGACGGCACCCACGCGCTGGTCATCAGCAATCGCGTGCTCGATGCCGGCGGGATCGAGGGCGGGGGCAACCTCTACGTCTCCGACCTCGAGAACGGCACCTACGAGTTCGTCGGCGCCGCCAGTGACCAGGACTATCCGGAAGGGGCCTATGGCGGCATTGCCGGTATCCAGCAGATCGGCAAGGTGTTCATCTGGGGAGCCCCGGACTTCAGCAGTGTGGTCTTCCGCACTGTCCCTCCCCTGCTCCCGGAAGCTCCCAGAAGTCAGATCTATCGCTGGAGCCGTAACGCCGGCCTGGAGCTGGAGTCGACGATGCCCGACGGCGAACCGCCGTCGGGGGAGACCTCGCCGCCGCCTGCCACCGTCGCCGTAGGGAAGCGACAGGTCTCCGACGACGGCAGCGTCTCTTACTTCTCGATCGACTTCCAAACCGGCCCGGACTACGGGGTCTACCGCCGGGAGGACGGAGTGACGAAACCGATCTCCTTGATCGAAAACGGCCCCCCCGACATGCCGATGCCTGGGGAACTGCTGGCGAGCAGCCGCGACGGCCGGTTCGCTCTCTTCAGCTCTCTGGCGCCACTGACCTCTGACGATCCGGGCACCGGGATCGGGCTCTACCGCTACGACGCGGCAGACGAAGATCTCACCTTCCTCTCGGCGATTGGGGCAGGCAACGTGACTTTCTACGGCAGCAGCGACGATACCCAGACGGCCTACTTCCAGGAGTACATCGCACCTAACACTGTCCTCGGTGTTGTCGCCGGCGATGAGGTTCGGAAGCTATCCGACACCCCGCCGTTGACCGGCGGGGTTATCAGTCCCAGCGGCCGCTACTTCGCCTGGGTCGAAGACGGGATCCGGCTCTACGATGCGCAGACGGATTCGACGAGTTGCGTTTCCTGCCCAGCGGGCGGCGGTCCCAGTCTGGGCGACCTGCTCGGGGGCATCGAGACCGGGCGGAGCCCGGGAAACAAGGTTCCGCGCCTTCTCTACGACGATGGCACGCTGGTGTTCAGCACCAAGAACCAGCTGGCCACCGAGGACCAGAACAGCAACTTCGACGTCTACACCTACAAGGACGGCGGAGTAACGCTGATCAGCCCCGGCAACGGCCCCTACGACGCGAGGGTGATGGAGACTGCGGCCGACGGCAGGGACATCTTCTTCACCACCGACCAGGGCCTCCTTCCTGGGGACACCAACAACGTCTCGGACGTCTACGACGCCCGGGTCGGCGGCGGCTTCGCCGAGCCGGTCCAGACGAGTCAATGCCAGAGAGAAGCCTGCAAGGGCCCGGTCGCCTCGCCTCCGGGCACGCCGGCTCTCGGCAGCGGAGACCGCGGGACCGATGTCGCCGCGGCCTCGATCCTCAGCGTTAGGAAGTTGACGAAGTCTGACCGCGCTGCTCTCGCCCGAGGCGGCAAGGCCCACCTCAAGGTGAAGGTCAGCGGCCCCGGAAAGGTGACCGTGACCGGCAAGGCCTCCGGCTCGGCCAGGGCCAAGAAGGCGGGGACGGTGAGCGTGCCGATCTCGCTCTCGAAGAGCGCTCTGTCTGAGCTGAGGTCCAACGGCAAGCTCACCATCTCACTGGCGATTCACTTCGGGAACGCGAAGCCGAAGGTGGTCTCGATGACCCTGCAAACCGTCACGTCCAAGAAAGGGGGCTCGCGATGACCCGCTTCAGTCGCGTCCCGCGCCTCGGCACCACCCTGGCGCTCACGCTTCTACTCGCCCTCACCGTTGCGGGCACCGCTCGCGCCGAGCTGTTTGAAAGTGTCGGAATGGGGTTGAACTACCCTCCGGTTCTCGATCGCAACGGCACGCTCGGCGACACCCAGGCCGAACGCGAAGACGACGTGCTGCTTCCTCCGGTCTTCCAGCGGCAGGCCGGGTCGCACCCCGACTTTACCTTCGCCTTCGAGTTGAACAAGAATGGGGAAGGCTTCCCCGCCGAAACGGTCAGGGACGTCGACGTCGATCTGCCCAGGGGGATGGTCGGCAACCCGACCGGGATGGCGACCTGCTCCACGACGCTCCTGATCAACCCAGGCAACGGCGGCGCCGACTGCCCTGTGGCCTCGCAGGTAGGGATGGTCGACATCGTGGTTCATTGGCCGGGCATCCCTCCAACTCTTAGCCGGATCGGCCTCTTCAACCTGGCCCACGGCCCTGAGGTCCCCGCCCGCTTCGGCTTCAACTACTCCAACGTCCTCGGCCTGATCTCCGCCCGGGTCCGCCCCGGGGACTACGGCATCTCCTCGGGGAGCATGGCGATTTCAAATGCCCAGACCGTTGAGTCCGTCCGCGTCACCCTCTGGGGGGTGCCCGCCGATTCAAGCCACGATGTGCTTCGCTCCAAAAAAGTCCAGCAGTTGGGTGGAGAAGAAGGACAGCCTTCTACCGCATACATGGAAAAAGGCCTGATCTCCACCGACACCGCCCGGGTCCCGTTCCTCACCGCCCCGACCTCCTGCTCGGAAGAGCCCGTTTCCTTCGTGGCCAGAGCTGACAGTTGGGAAAACCCCGGGGTGTGGGATGAACGCACCTTCACCGCCGATGAGAACGGCGTCCCCTTCGCCTTCGAAGGCTGCGAGAAACTCCCGTTCAATCCCACGGCCTCGGCGAGCCTGACCACCGGCGCCACCGACAGCCCCGCCGGGCTGACGGTCGACGTCGACGTCCCCCAGCCGCAGGATCCCGACGGACTTGCCGAGGCCCACGTGCGCAAGGTCAAGGTCACCCTGCCGCAGGGCTTCGCGGTCAACGCCGCCTCGGCCAACGGCCTCGGCTCCTGCTCCCAGGACGAGATTGCCCTCGGCACGAACGACGCTCCCACCTGCCCGGACTCCTCCAAGCTCGGCACGGTCACGATCGACACGCCGCTGCTCGACGAACAGCTGGTGGGCAACGTCTATCTCGCCAAGCAGAACGACAACCCGTTCAACTCGCTGCTGGCGATGTACATCGCCGTAAAAGGCCCCGGCTTCTACCTGAAGCTGCCCGGCAAGATCGACCTCGATCCCGTCACCGGCCAGGTCACCACGACCTTCGACGACAACCCGCAGCTGCCGTTCGAAAAGCTGCGTCTGGAACTCGACGGCGGCCCCCGTGCCGCTCTCACCACCCCGGCGGCCTGCGGCAACTACGCCGCGCAGGCCGAGTTCCTCTCCTGGGCGTCTGACAAACCGGTGATGACGTCGATCCCGATGCCGGTCGACCAGAACTGCGCCGGCGGCAGCTTCTCGCCGGGCTTCCGGGCCGGGACGCTCGACGCCACCGCGGGCAGCTTCTCGCCCTTCTTCATGCGGATCACCCGCGGCGACGGCGAGCAGAACCTGGCGGCGCTTACTGCGACCCTCCCAGAGGGCCTTCTGGCCAAGCTCGCCGGCGTGCCGCTCTGCGGCGACGCGCAGGCCGCCACCGCTGAGTGCCCGGCCGGCAGCCAGGTCGGCTCGGTGGTCGTCGGCGCCGGTTCCGGCTCCAACCCCCTCTACGTGCCGCAGGCCGGCAAGGCGCCGACTGCCGCCTACCTCGCCGGTCCTTATAAGGGGGCTCCCTACAGCCTCGTCGTCAAGGTCCCGGCCCAGGCCGGCCCCTTCGACCTCGGCACGGTCGCGGTTCGCAACGGTCTCTACATCGACCCGACGACCGCTCAGGTGACGGCGAAGTCCGATCCGCTGCCGCAGATCCTGCAGGGGATCCCGATCGCCTATCGCGACGTTCGGGTCGAAGTAAACCGGCCGAACTTCACGATCAACCCGACCAGTTGCAAGGCGATGAAGGTGACGAGCACGCTCACCTCCGCGGGTGGCCAGTCTGCCTCGGCCGCCGACGGCTTCCGAGCCAGTGAGTGCGGCGAGCTCGGCTTCGGCCCGCAGCTGAAGCTCTCCCTCAAGGGCAAGATGAACCGCACCGGCAACCCCGCCCTGAAAGCGGTCCTCAAAGCACCGCAGGGCGAGGCCAACATCGCCAAGACGACGGTGATCCTGCCGCAGTCCCAGTTCATCGACCAGTCCCACATCTCCAATCCCTGCACGATGGTCCAGTTCAACGCCGACGACTGCCCGGCGGGCTCTGTCCTCGGCCAAGCGACGGCCTACACGCCGCTCCTCGACAAGCCGCTCACCGGACCGGTCTACTTCCGCTCCAACGGAGGCGCGAGGGAACTGCCGGACCTGGTCGCCGACCTCGACGGCCAGATCCACGTCACCCTTGTCGGCTTCATCGACTCGGTCAAAACCGGGCCGGAAACCTCCAGGGTCAGGACCCGGTTCCTGAACGTCCCCGACGCCCCGGTCTCGAAGTTCGTGATCAGGCTGGCCGGCGGCAAGAAAGGCCTGATCGAGAACAGCCGCAACATCTGCTCCTTCACCCCGAAGGCGAAGGTGCAGATGACCGGGCAGAACGGCAAGACCGCCAACTCGAACCTGAAGCTGGGGACGAGCTGCGGGAAGAAGAAGGGCGCTTGAGGTACGGGAATATACACTGGTTTAGAGGGAGAAATATCCCTTAACACCTATATTTGGTATGTATATGTTCCGAACCGGGGGGTTCGGCAGGAAACGACAGGGAGGTCTGGATGGAGGCGCGCAGTCTTAATCGGCGCGGACGAGTCATGTCCGCGCTTCTTGCGGCAGTAGTCGTCGCGGCTTGCTTCGGCGTGGGGATGGCCTCGGCGGTGGCGCCGACGGTGGTCGTCGAGAACGCCAACGAAGTCTCCTTCACTTCGGCTCACGCGGAAGGGACCGTGGACCCGCAGGGGGTCGAAACCTCATGCCACTTCGAGTTCATCAGCCAGGCCCAGATCGATGAAAACGCCACCTACGGCCTCTCCGAATGGGAAGGCGCGGGAAGCGCTCCCTGCGACGTCGAACCGCTGACCGGCACGGGGGCGCAGGCAGTCGAAGCGCAGCTCGAAGGGCTCACCCCCTCGACCGTCTACCACCTGCGCCTCGTCGCTTCCAACGCCGACGGCCAGAGCGAAGCGGTAGCCGCGAGCACCTTCGAAACCGAAGCGGTCGACCCCGCCTCGGCGACGATCGACCCCGTCACCGGCGTCACCGGAACCACCGCCCACTTCTCCGGCTCGATCAATCCCCAGGCCCCCGCCGGTAACCCCGCCGCCTACGACGTCAACTGGCACTTCGAGTGCTCGCCGGAATGCCCCGGCCTGGCGGGCGGAACGATCTCCGCTGACAGCTCCGACCACACGGTCGAAGCCGACGCGTCTGGCCTCGAGCCGAACACTGCATACCTGGTGAAACTGGTCGCGAGCAATGCCGGCGGCCCCGCCGAATCGGCGACGACCCCCTTCACCACCGAGGCGACCGGACCCCAGGCGGAGACGATTCCCGCCTTCGCGCTCGACGACGGTTCCAGCGCCGTCCTCGGCGCCCGGATCAATCCGAGGAACTCGCCCACGAGCTTTTGGTTCGAATATGGATTGACGACGGCCTACGGCCAGAGCGCCCCGGCTGCGGAGGACGCCGATGCGGGCTCCGGCGGCCAGACTGAGATCGAGACGCAGGAAATCACCGGCCTCGCTCCCGGCACCGTCTACCACTACCGCGTCGTCGCCGAAAACCCCGCCGGCCAGGCGATCGGCAACGACGTGACCTTCCGGACGCCACCGTCAGCATCGAGCCAGACGTGCCCGAACGCCGTCTTGCGCTCGGAAAACAGCTCCTCGGCACTGCCGGACTGCCGCGCCTACGAGATGGTCTCCCCGCCTGCGAAGAACGGTAACGACGTCGGCCTCTCCGGCGCCTCGCCGGTGTACGTGGCCGCCGCCAATGGGAACGCGCTCGCCTTCGAGACCCTGGGCGCGCTGCCGGGGTCGCAGTCATCCACTGCCATCAACCAGAACCTCAGCACCCGCGGGGCCGACGGCTGGTCGACCAAGCCCCTCGTTCCACCGGTGCCCGCCCGTGACAACGCGAGCTTCCCAATTTTCCTCAACTTCAGTCCGAACCTCGAGCGGGGCGTCATGCGGAACCCACCGGGACCGTCCTTGGCGCCGGGTGACGTCGCAGGCGCTGACAACCTCTACCTGCGGGACAACGGCGATGACAGCTATCAGACCTTGAGCGCCCCGGCCGTGGCAGGTCCCAACCCTGAGAGCCTCGCCTTCTACGGGGAAAGCGCCGACTCATCACACGTGGCTTTCGAAGCCAACGCGGCCCTCACGCCCGGCGCTCCACCGCCGCCGGATGTAGTCAGCAACCTGTACGAGCGCGCCGATGGCGAACTGCGCCTGGTCTCGGTTCTACCGAGCGGCGAACCTGCACCTCACGGCGTCGCGCTTCTCGCCTCCAGCTTCATCCATACCATGGCCCACTCCGTCTCCGAAGACGGGTCGAGGATCGTCTTTCAGACCTCGAACCTGGGCGGCGACCCCGAAGAAGAACAGATCTATCTGCGGGAAGATGGGACGAGCACCGTGCAGGTCTCCGAGTCCCAGCGGGCGATCACCGACCCGGCTCCCACTACGCCGGTTCTGTGGGGGTCGAGCGCGGATGGCGCAAGGGTCGTCTTCACCAGCCCGAAAGCGCTCACCGATGACGCCCCGGTCGGCAGCACCAACGTCTACCGGTTCGACGCGAACAGTGGGGAGCTCGAAACCCTCACCGTCAGCGCGAACCCTGACGACCCGATCCCGGCGACGACCGGCGTGCTCGGGATCTCGGAGGACGCCTCTTACATCTACTTCCAGTCGCTCACCCAGTACGCGCCCGGGCAGGGCGTTAAAGGAGGACCGAACATCTACGTCTGGCACGACGGGGAGATTCGCTACATCGCGACGGCGGACGTGGGCGACCTCGGCGCGGCGAATATCACTCCTCGCGTCTCGCCGAACGGGCGCTACCTCGTCTTCGGGACCTCGAGCCGCGTCACGGCGTACGACAACGCCGACGCCATCACCGGGGCCCCCGACAGCGAGGTGTACCTCTACGACGCGGGCGCCGATCGCGTGACCTGTGCCTCCTGCAGGCTGAGCGGCGACCAGCCGACCGGCGCCGCGAGCCTCCCCGCTCCCCCGTTCCGAAAGTTGAATGACCGCCAGCGCACCGTGCTCGACGACGGGACGGTCTTCTTCGACAGCGCCGACGCCATCGTCCCCGCGGACAGCAACGGGCTGCGAGACGTCTTCGAGTTCAGGGACGGGCGGGTGGACTTGATCTCCTCGGGGACGAGCGCAGACATCAGCGCCTTTGCCGGGGCCTCCGAAGACGGCAGAGACGCCTTCTTCTTCACCCGCGACCGCCTCGCGCCGACCGATGTCGACCATAACCGCGACGTCTACGACGCCCGGATCGGGGGCGGGTTCGCCGCCCCGCGCCAAGGCGCCGGGAGCTGCTCCGGCGACGAATGCCAGGGGCAGGCCGGCACGGTCCCGGCGATCGCGCCACCGGCCAGCGCCCAGCTGAGGAATCCGCACCACCCGAAGAAGCACAAGAAGTGCAGGTCCTCGAAGCGGGGCAAGGGCAAGAAGAAGCACTGCAAGCGGCGAAAGTCGAAGACGGGCAAGGGGGGGAACCGATGAGGATCTCGGCGACGTACCGGTTGTTGGGCTTGACCGCTCTGATCGTCTGCTTTCTCGCCGCCGGTAACACTGCTGGCGCCGGCGCTTCGATTGGGGTCGAAAGCTTCGACTTCGCAGTGACCGACCAGAGCGGGAACCCGAGCCTCGAAGCGGGCGCCCACCCCTTCCAGGTGACCACCACCTTCGCCGTGGACACCTTCGAAGAAAACGGGGAGACCCTGCCTTCTCAGAGCCCGAGGAACATCCAGGTCAACCTGCCCACGGGCTTTGCGGGCAATCCGACCGCAGTCCCGACCTGCCCCGAGCAGAAGCTCGAGGAAGCGGGCAAATGCCCGGTTGAATCGCAGGTTGGGTACACGGTTCTGCAGGCTCCGGCGGCAGAACTCCCGCCGCTCTACTTCCCCATCTTCAACATGGAGCACGCTCCTGGGGTTCCGGCTGAATTCGGGTTCTACGCGATCAACGTCGCCGTCCACCTGCAGGCGAAGGTCCGGTCGGGAGAAGGCTACGGACTGCAGATCGGGGTCGTCGACCTTCCCCAGACGCTGCCCTACATCGAATCGACGATCGTCTTCTGGGGGGTGCCGGCGGATTCGAGCCACGACACCATGCGAGGCAGCTGCCTCTTCTTCTTCGGCCCCACCGGGGGCAGCTGCGAAACCTCGGCGCCCCGCCTCCCTTTCCTCACCAACCCACCGAGGTGCGCAGGGAGCGTCGCCGTCGACGGGCTGGTCAACTCTTGGCAGGACGCCTCGTACACCCGCCTAACCGACACGATCGAATCGGGGGGCGACCCGGTTGCGATCAGCGGCTGCGACGCGGTGCCGTTCAAACCGAAGGCGAGTGTCACGCCCGGCTCGAGCGGCGCCGGGGAACCGACCTCGCTCGAGGTCGAACTCCAGGTTCCGCAGCAGTCCGAAAACCCGATCGGCAAGGAAAGCGCCCACCTGAAGAACGTGGAGGTGGAACTGCCCAAGGGGATGACGATCAACCCGGTGGTCGCCGACGGTCTCGCCGGCTGCTCGCCAGCGGAGATCGAATTGGCCGACCCGGCCCCCGCAAGCTGCCCCGCCGCGGCACGGATCGGCAGCGTCGAAGTGGTGACGCCGTTGCTCGGCCAACCGCTCGAAGGCGGGGTCTACGTCGCGTCCCAAGGGGACAACCCCTTCAACTCGCTGCTCGCCCTCTACATCGCCGTGGCCGATCCGCAGACCGGGGTCGTCCTCAAGCTGCCGGGGAAGATCAGCCCCGACCCGCTCACCGGCCAGCTGCGGGCCAGCTTCGTTGACAACCCGCAGCTGCCGTTCGAGTCCCTGAAGCTGACGCTGAAGGGTGGGTCGCGGGCGCCGCTTGTCCTTCCCGCCGCCTGCGGGAAGTACAAAACCGAGGTGGAAATGACCTCTTGGGCTCGGCCCACGGAGGAGATCAACTCGCAGTCGGTCTTCGAGGTCGACGGCAATTGCTCCCGGGGAGGCGAGTTCACCCCCGACCTCGAAGCTGGAACCACCAATCCCGTTGGCGGCGAGTTTTCGCCCTTCCTCCTGCGGGTGACGCGGCCGGACGGGCAACAGAACCTCGCCAAGGTCGAGGCGACCCTTCCCGAGGGCCTGCTGGCGAAGCTGAAGGGCGTGCCGCTCTGCGACGGCGCGGCGGCAGTCTCCGGCGAATGCGCGGCAGCCAGCCAGATCGGCAGGGCGACCGTCGGCGCGGGCTCGGGGTCGATCCCGATCTACGTTCCCGAGGCGGGCAAGGCCCCGACCGCCGTCTACCTTGGCGGTCCGTATAAGGGAGCGCCCTACTCATTGGTGGTCAAAGTGCCGGCGCAGGCCGGCCCGTTCGACCTCGGCGACGTGGTCGTGCGGTCGGCGCTTCGCATCGACCCGATTACGACGCGAGTGACCGCCGAGTCCGATCCCCTGCCGCAGATCCTGCAGGGGATCCCGATCGCCTATCGGGACGTGCGGGTCGAAATCGACCGGCGGGGCTTCATGCTCAACCCGACCAGCTGCCGCAAGCAGCGCGTCACCAGCACCTTGACCTCGGCCGCGGGCGCGACCGCCGACCCGGCGGATCGCTTTCAGGTCGCCGGCTGCGGTGAACTCGGCTTCAAACCGAAGCTGGCGCTTTCGCTCAAGGGCAAGATGAACCGCACCGGCAACCCGGCCCTGAAAGCAGTCCTCAAGGCACCGACGGGACAGGCCAACATCGCCAAGACCACGGTGGTCCTGCCGCCGGCGATGTTCATCGACAACGCCCACATCAACAACCCCTGCACCAGGGTGCAGTTCGAGGCCGACAAATGCCCGGCGGGTTCGGTTCTCGGCCGCGCCACTGCCTACACGCCGCTGCTGGGTAAGCCACTCACCGGCCCCGTCTACTTCCGCTCCAACGGGGGCGACAGGGAACTGCCCGACCTCGTCGCCGACCTCAAGGGACAGATCCACGTGACCCTGGTCGGCTTCATCGACTCCGTGCCGGTCAAGGGGACGGAAGCGACCCAAGTACGGACCCGCTTCCAGAACGTCCCCGACGCTCCGGTCTCGAAGTTCGTGCTCCAGCTCAAGGGTGGCAGGAAGGGCCTGATCGAGAACAGTGAAAACCTCTGTTCTTTCGCCCCGAGGGCGAAGGTGCAGATGACCGGCCAGAACGGGAAGACCGCGAACTCGAGCCTGAAGCTGGGGACGAGCTGCGGGAAGGCAAAGCCGAAGAAATGAGTGGAGGCGCGGCGGTATCGTGAACTTGTGAGGCACTCGCTCGAGCAGGCGCGGTCGCTGTTGGCTGAGCGCCTGCGCGAGCGTCTGCCGGAGCTGAAGACGGCGATCCAGACCCGGGTCTACTCGATCTCCGACCCGCGTGAGGTCAGGGACCCGGCCTATGTCCAGGGCCTGAACGCGGCCCTTGCCGCGGCGGTCGAGTACCGGCTCGAAGTGCTCGAGGTCGGCGAGCGTCACGCCGCGGATGTACCGTCGGCGCTGCTGGCCCAGGCCCGGCTCGACGCGCGCGACCGGGTCCCGCTCGACACCGTCCTGCGCCGCTACTTCGCCGGCAACGCCCTCTTTGCCGACTTCCTCGCCGAAGAGGCGGAGCGCGAGGGCGTCCCCAACGCGACCCTCCGCAACCTGCTCGCCGCGCAGGCGACGGTCGGCGACCGCCTCCTCGCCGCGGTCAGCGCCGAGCACGCACGCGAGGCGCAGGTCCGCCCGAGCGGCACCGCCGAGCGACGGCGAGAGACGGTGAAACGCCTCCTCGCCGGCGAATTCGTTGACCACGCCGAACTCGAATATGACCTCGACGCCCAGCACCTCGGGCTGATGGCGAGGGGCCAGGGGCCGGAGCCCCTGCTGCGCGAGCTGGCGAAGCGGCTCGACCGCCGCCTGCTGGCGGTGCAGCGCGAGGAGGAGCCGACGTGGGCGGCATGGCTCGGCGGCAGCCGGACGCTGGAGGCCGAGGAGGCGGTGCGGGTCGTCGCGGCTCTGGACCCCAAGGGCGTGACGGTGACCGTCGGCGAGCCGGCCGAGGGGCTGGCGGGCTGGCGCTTCAGCCACCTGCAGGCGAAGGCCGCTCTGGCCGTCGCCGAGCGACGCGGCGTCACCGTCGTCCGCTACGCCGACGTCGCGATCGAGGCGGCGACGCTGCGCGATGACCTCCTCGCCAAGTCCCTCCGCCGCCTCTACCTAGAACCGCTGGAGCAGATGCGCGACGGGGGCAAGGACGCACGGGACACCCTCCGCGCCTACTTCGCCGCCGAGCGGAACGTCTCCTCGACCGCCGCCGCCCTCGGAGTCGACCGCCGCACGGTACGCAACCGCATCCGCGCGATCGAGGATCTCGTCGGTCGGCCGCTGAACCTCATCGCGGCCGACCTCGAGATCGCTCTGCGCGTGATCGACTAGAGCCCCAGCCGGTACAGGCGGGACAGGTCCCAGGCGGCTACCTGCTTGCCGACCTTCGCCGCGATCTCGTCTGAGAAGCGGTAGTGGACGCCCTCCCAGACGCGGCCGTCGATCGTCTCCTGGGTGATCTGCGCCCAGCGCGTGTAGGTGTGGACGGAGCCCGGTGCCGTCGAGCTGGTGGCGTCGACCGGCTGTGGCGCCCGCGGCCCGGTCAGCCACGTCAGCACGCCCTCGGCCGCACCGGCGTAGCCGGCGTGGCCGCTCGGGTACTCCGGGTGGCGCGGAGTCGCCAGCAGCGGCGTCCAGGTCGGATCGGGATCGACGCTGCCGGTCCGGATCGCCGTCACCGGCCGCCAGAACACGTAGACGTACTTGGCCTCGTGGATCGCGATCTGGGTGTCGACCGAGACGACGTGGAAGGCGGCGACGCCGCGGGCGTACCACTCGAGCGAGTGGCGGGTGTCGGCGAGCACCGCTCGCAGCGCCTGCCCGTAGAGGGCGTAGGAGTCCTGGATGATGAATTTGGCGGTGTCGGTCTGGGCGGGGGTGCGGACGCTGCTCGTGTCCTGGCCGTAGGCGCGCACCTCGGCCAGCGCGTCGAGGAACTGGGGCGAGTCGAGCGCCGGCGGGGGACCGGGGCGGAACTGGTCGTTGCTCGCCAGCAGGAACGCGCGCCCGTCCTTCTGGCCGAAGCGGACCGCGGGGCCGAAGGTCGGCGGGGTCGGCTGCCAGACGCCGGGCGCGGGCGGCGGGGGCGTGAACGGCTTTTCGACCGAAGCGGTGTCGAGCCCGTCGCCGGCGCGCTCGGTGAGCACCGCGCTCGCCTCGTCCTCACCGGCGGCGATGCCGCGGCTCTTCTGCTTACCGTCGGGGATGGCGTCGAGCGTCGTCGCCAGCGCCTCGTCCAGCTCGGCCTGCCGGGCCGGGACCTGGGCGGCGAGGGTGTCATGGAGCGCCGTCGCGAAGGCGGCCCGCTGGAAGCTCGAGCTGCCTCCGTCCTGCACCGCGCGGGCCGCGGCGAGCCAGCCGACCGCCCAGGTGCGGGTCTGCGTGACCGGCTGCGGGAAGCCGGCGGCGGCGACGGTCGCGTTGGTGGTGTCGAACCACTGCAGCGCCAGCGCCTGGTCGGTGGGGGTGGGGCTCTGTCCCGCATGTCGACCGGTGGGGGCGGGGTCGCCGTGGTTGGCGAGCGCGTTGCCGACGTTCAACAGGACGAGCGCGGCCGCGAGAGCGACGACGAGCGTCGCGAGCGCGTGGCGCGTCTGCCGCCGGGCGCCATTGAAGAGGGGACTCATCTAGATCGTGCCTCCTTGGTGCTTTGGGGATTGGAGGCCTGATCCCGCTGCCGGCCGGGTCAAGCCGGCGGCCATATTACATAAAGTTGATCAACTTGCTCAGGAATAGGGTGGGGCAGCCGCCAGCCACTGCCTCTCCTTCGAGCGCATCACCGGCGTCGCCAGGGCGCTGCCGGCCCGGCGCTGCAGGGAGCGCAGCCGTGAATCGGCCGACGGGAGCAGCTTCGCCAGCTGGCGGTACTCCTTCGAGACCTGGCTGTTGCCGAAGACCTCGGCGACCGCGGTGAGGAGCTCGGCCGCGGTGGCCACCGTCGTCCGCGCGATCTCCTCCCCCTCGACCTTGACCACCAGCTCCGCGGGATAGCCGCGAAGCGGCGGCGGCTCCTGCGCCGAGGCGGCCGCGGCGGCGATCGCCTCGCGCAGGGCGATGTGGGCATCGGCGGGCTCGAGCGAGCGGGCGCGTCCGCGGCCTTCGCCCTCCTTAGTGGTGAGGAGGCGGGCGCTGCCGAGCTCCCCTTCGCGCATTTCCTCGAGCAGCCAGCGATCGCCGGCGGCGACGAGGATCGGGACGCCCTCGGCGGCAAGGGCCTGGGCGTAGGTCTGGGTCTCGCTCAGCGAGTCGCCGTCGAGTAAGACCTCCATTCCCCAGACGAAGGTGTGGGAGCAGAAGCCGCGCGGGCTCGGGGTGCGGGCGTGGTGGCCGATCATCACCACCGCGTCGAGCGGGCCACCGTGGGCCTTCGCCATCGACGGCTCCGCCTCGGCCAGCGCCAGATCGGCGATCGGCCGCACCTCGACATCCGCGGGCATCCGCTCGCGTTCGACGTTGGTCCCGACCATGTGCCAGTCGCCGACCGAGATCCGCTCGGCCCCGGCGGCGCGCAGCGCTTCGATCGCGACCAGGACTTCGTCGGTCATCTGACGGCGGCCACGCCGGTAGGCGGCGGGGTGGGAGGGCAGGCAGTCGCGGTAGCTCTCGATGCCGGCGATCCCCTCCATGTCGGCGGCGATGAGGACGTTCACGCGGCCAGCCTAACCGCAGCGGCAAAAGGCACTTGGCGCGAGGTGGCGACCGGTTTAGGATCGCTGCGTGCGTCGTCTCGCCCTCAGCGCGGTCCTGCTACCGCTCCTGCTCCTCGTTCCCACGGTCGCCTCCGCGGCGACGGGCGACCTCACGTTCAAGGACTGCATCGCGAGGTTCGCGACCAGTCCCTGCACCGCCGTGCCAAACCCGGCGATCCTCGAAAACGCCCGTGACGTGGTGGTCAGCCCCGACGGGAACCACGTCTTCGTCGCCGACGGCAACGACACGGTTCTCGCCTTCACCCGCAGCGGCAGCGACGGCTCGGTCTCCTACGCCGGGTGCATCGAGAGCGCAGGCGGCGGCGCCCCCTGTGCCCATCCTGAAAAAAACGTGCTGCTGCAGCCGCGCTCGCTGGCGATCTCTCCTGACGGCACCGCCCTCTACGTCGCGGCGGAAACCTCGGACGCGATCGTCCGCCTGAAAGTCGACGCCGGCGGCGCCCTCAGCTTCGAGAGCTGCGTCGAGGATGATGACCTGCCCGAATGGGGCTGCGCCAACAAAGTCGCCAGCCTCGACGAACCCTCGCGGGTGGTCGTCTCGCCCGACGGCAAATCGGTCTACGCAGTCAGCGCCGGGGCGACGTTGAACCAGTTCTCGGCCGCCCTCGCCGGGCAGGGCTGCTACCGCGAGGTGACGATCACCGGCTGCGACACGCAGGCGGAGCCGCTCGAAGGAGCACGCGGGCTGGCGATCAGCCCGAACGGGGCGAACCTCTACGTGACCTCGGTCGGCCGCGACGCGATCACCTGGTTCAGCCGCGACTCCGAAGGCGACCTCACCCTCGCCGGTTGTATTTCCGACGACGACGACTCGACCGAATTCTCGGACGGTTGCAGCGAGGAGGCCGGCGTCAACTACGACTTCCTCAACCACGTCACCGTCAGCCCGAACGGCGAACACGTCTACGCGACCGACGAGACCGGCCTCGGCGTTGTCTATCACTTCAGCCGCAGCACGCTGACCGGGGCGCTCGTCCGTCAGGACTGCCTCGCGAACGACATCAACGTCGACGCCCCCGGCTGCCCCGAGCTGAACGACGAAACCACGGGCTCGGGCCTTGCCTCGGTGACCGACGCGGTCGTCAGCCCGGACAACGCCAACCTCTACACCGTCGCCTTCCAGGACTCGGCATTGAGCACCTTCGGGTTGCTGACCTCCCCCGCCGGCAAACTCGACTTCGTCCGCTGCCTCGCGGCCAACAGTTCCCAGGGTTGCACCGGCTTCGGCACCAGCATGCTCGACGGTCCCTTCGGCGTCGCGATCAGCCCCGACGGGCACGACGTCTATGTCGCCAACGGCAGCGGCACCCCGGCGCTGCTCCACTTCGAGCGCGAGGCGCCGGGTGACCGCAGCGGCGGCGGTGGCGGCGACGAAGAACCGGGGGGCGAAGAACCGGGCCCGGGCCCCGGCAGTGGTGGCTCCGGCGCGGGCGGATCGGGCACGAAACCGGTTGCCGGAACCGGCGGGGAAGACAACCCGCGCGCGAACGTCAAGTGCAACGGGCTCAAGGCGACGATCGTCGGGACCACCGGCAAAGACACCCTGCGCGGGACGAAGAAGAAGGACGTGATCGCCGCCGGGGCCGGGAACGACAAGGTCCTCGGTCTCGCGGGCAGGGATGTGATCTGCGGTGAGGGCGGTCGCGACAAGCTCGGCGGCGGCCCCGACGCGGATGTCCTCCTCGGCGGACCCGGCAAGGACACGCTCGAAGGGGCGGGCGGGCCGGACAGCCTGATCGGCGGCCCGGGATTGGACGCGCTTCTCGGCGGTCCCGGCAAGGACAGCGCCAAGCAGTAGGACGCCGGTTTGCGGGCCAGCCTAGGCGGCCATGCGCCGGTGATCGCGGCGGCGCAGCTGGATCACTTCGCCGCCCTTGATCTCGACCGGCTCGAACTCGGCGACCGAGAGGACGACGTAGCTGTAGCCGCAGGGGCAGACTTCGCGCTCGACGTCCTCGATGCTCTCGACGATGGCCTCGGTCTCCTCGGCACAGCTTGAGCAGACAACGGTTAATTGCAACATGACTCGATGGTTGCGAGTCGACCGGACGGCAGGGTGGATTTGCACGAACTTTTGCGGCGACGCGAAACGGACCTTTCGCGCGAAGCCGTTATTCCTCAAAAATCACCTATTGCACGAACTCGACCTGCTTAATAGGACTTTCCCTCGTCCATTCACGACAGGGGAGACGTCTTCATGGCTCGGTTCGGTCCGTCCCGGTTTCGCTGGATCTTCGCTTTTGCAGTGCTGCTCGTCGCGGTCACGGCGATGCCGGTTCTGGCGGACGAACCCCCGGTTCCCGCGAGCGACGAAATCGAGCCCCTGCCGCCGGCGCTGCAGGCGCAGGGTGACTGGCTGCCCGACGCGACCCAGGTGAGCGCGGGCATCGCCGCGGTGGAAAGCGAAGAAGCCGCGCGCGAAGAAGAACTGGAAGCGCCACCGGCCGTTCACGAACGGGAAGAATCGGCGGACGCCTATGCCGAGGTAGGTGCGGCAGGCGCCGAGGAACTGCTGCGGGAAGTTTTCGCCGAGCAGCTGGCGACGCTGAACAACGACCCCGCCCGGGCGATTACCGCCGCCGACGAGGTCGAACCGGTCGGGGCGACGGCGGCGACCGTCACCGAGGACGGCGACAGCGCCCTGCTCGACGCCGGGGTCCCGGTGCGGACCGAGGACGAGGACGGCGACGTCCGCCACCTTGATCTCTCCCTGGAAGCCACCGCGGCAGGGTTCGAGACCGACAATGCCCTCAGCGAAGTCGCAATCGGAGATTCGGCCGCCGACCCGGTCCGGGTTGGCGAAGCGGGTCTCTCGATCACCCAGCTTGGCGCCGACGCGAGTAGCGACGCCCATCGCTTCGGCGAACAGAGCGTCTTCAGTCACGAGTCCCTCACGGACACCGACACCCTGGTCGCGCCGACCGCTGGCGGCGTAGAGATCTTCGACCTGATCCGCTCTGAGCAGAGCCCGGAGAGTTTCCGCTTCCGGGTCGGGATGCCGCAGGGCGCCGAACTGCGGCCCGATGGAGCGGGCGGTGCGATGGTGGTGCGCGGCGACGAAGCGCTCGCCTCGATTCCCTTCCCCAGCGCGGTCGACGCTCAGGGCAGCGAGGTGCCGGTCGAGCTTGCGGTTGAAGGCGACACCATCGTTCTCCACCTCGCCCACCGAGACGGCGACTACGCGATGCCAATCCTGCTGGACCCGATCCTCGAGGACTGGGTCAACACCAACACCAAGTGGCAGAACGGCTACAACCTCAACGCGCTCGAAAACGGCGCTTGGCAGGGGACGAGCGAACCTTCGGGATTGATCTACCTCGGCACCGGCAACCCCTGCTACTTCACCTGCTGGGGACGCGGCCTCTATCTGACCGCGCCGAGCCGCAACTACGGAGCAAACACCTACGCCCACTGGGCCTACAGCGCGCCCAACATCGACAGCTACGTCTCCAAAGCCTGGCTGAACCCGTTCTGGCGCGACAACCACAACTGCAGCCAGAGCCAGTACGGGCAGCCGCACGACTACGACGGCTTCTGGGGCGACAACCAGTGGAACCTCCTGCAGACCAACCAGGCCAACGACGTCGGCAGCGTCGCAGCCGAATCGTGGGGCCGCGCCTTCATCGTCGGTCTCAGCTCCGGCGGCGGAATCAACATCCCCTGCTGGCGCGACGTCTACGTCGGCGGCGCCGCGATCTGGCTCGACGACTGGGCGGCACCGAGCGTCTCCGCGACGGTCACCGGCGTCCCGACGAACTGGATCGGCGCCGGCCAGTCGGTATCGATCGGCGCCAGCTCCAGCGACTCGGGCCTGGGTGTCCGCTTGGTCACCGTCACCCACGAAGGGAAAGGGGTGATCGGGCAGGAAAACGTCGGCTGCACCGGCCTCTACGGCAACCGCTGTCCGACCAGCCGCGGCTCCACGATCACGATGACCAGCTCCAGCTTCGGCGAGGGCATCAGGTCCTCGAGCGTGTCGGCCGAAGACCCGACCGGGAAGGCCACGACCGGCGCCAGCTTCACGACCAAGGTCGACTACAGCCCGCCGGAAGTAGTGCTGGAAGGACAGTTCGCCCAGGCGACCGGCGACGACCTCGGCGGCGTCAAAGGCGATGAAAAAACGGAGAAGCTGCCGCTCCCCGTCTACAACATGAAAATCCTCGCGACCGACGGCAGCAACGCCAGCAACACCACCCGCCGCTCGGGCGTCAAGAACATCGAAATCTACCTCGACGGGGTGAAACAAACGGTCGGCTGGACGGCGCAGACGGCGACCGAAGACAGCCGCCCGATGACGCAGAACTACCAGGTCAAGCTGAGCACGCTCACCACCTCCGGCCTGCACAAACTCGAAGTCAAAGCCGTTGACCAGGTCAACAACGTCCGCGTCCGCAGCCTCGAGTTCGAATACTTCCCGGCCACCGGGATGAAAGACGAATACGTAATGCACCACTTCCTCCTGGAAGACGGCAAGGATGAACGTGAAGGGGACCATCCGAAGCCCGAACTCGCCGTCAACGTGGTCAACGGCAACCTCGTCTACCACGAACAGGACGTCGAAATCGAGGGGCCGAACGTCGACCTCGAAGTCGAACGGTTCTACAACTCGATGCTGCCGACCTCCGAAAACACCGAATGGGGGGACGGCTGGACCCTGGCGCAGACGCCGGACTTGAACCCGACGAAAACCGGCGGCTCGACGGTCGCGAACCGAGCCGACGTCGTCGACCCCAGCGGCCTGCTCGAGGGCAACGTCAGCCTGCCCACCACGACCGGGGCGACGACCTTCGACCCCGACCTGCGAGCGACGCTGACCAAGAAGGCGACCGGCGGCTATGAACTCGAAGACGACACCGAGGAGACCCAAGGCTCGGTCTCCTTCGACTCGACCGGGCAAGCCGAGGCCGTGCTCAGCGAGGGCGAAGCCAAGATCGACTACTCCTACGAAAGCGGAAAACTCGCTGAAATCGAGGTGGAAGACCCCTCCACCTTCAAAGCCTCCGCCTCCGAACTGGAAATCCCCAAACCGCAGCTGCTGACCCAGGCCGCCTACGCCTCCTCCTTCGGCGTCAACGGCACGGCTGACGGTCAGCTGAAGAATCCCTCCGACGTCGCCGTCGATTCGAAAGGCAACCTTTGGGTCGTCGACAAAGGCAACAACCGTGTTCAGAAGTTCGATTCCAGCGGCAAATTTCTGATGAAATTCGGCGCCACCGGCACCGCCGACGGGCAATTCACCCGCCCGACCGCGATCGCGATCGCCGCCAACGGCGACCTGCTGGTGACGGACGCCGGCAACGGCCGCGTGCAGCGATTCAGCTCTAGCGGCGCCTTCCTCTCCAAATTCGGCAGCAAAGGAACCGGCAACGGCCAGTTCTCGGGAGCGGGGCCGGAAGGGATCGCGATCGACGCCGCCGGCAACATCTGGGTCTCCGACACCGGCGCCGGCCGCTTGCAGAAGTTCACCTCGGCGGGCGTCTTCGTCAAAGCCGCCGGCAGCAAAGGCACCGGCACCGGTCAGCTCGGCGAACCGACCGGGATGGACGTCGATCTGGCGACCGGCAACGTCTGGGTCGCCGACTGGACCAACCACCGGATCGCGGTTTTCAACAGCAACGGCGAATTCGTCGCCCAGTACGGCTCCCTTGGCAGCGGCGACGGGCAGTTCAACAACCCCGATGAGGTCGAGGTCGACAGCATCGGCAACGTCTGGGTGGGGGACAAGACGAACCAGCGGATTCAGCAGCTCAGCCTTAACGGCCAGTTCAAAGCGAAATTCGGCTCAGCCGGCGCCGGCGCCGGCCAGTTCGCCTTCGCCTACCCGATCGGGATCTCGACCGACTCGCAGGGCCACCTCTGGGTCACCGACGTCAACAACTACCGGATCCAACAGTGGACGGTGCCGGTCGAAAGGCCGACCTTCCTCTCCACGTTCGGGACGAACGGCGCCGCCGACGGCCAGCTGAAAAACCCCGGCGACGTGGCGAGCAGCTACAACGGCACCTTCTGGGTCGTCGACAAACTCAACCATCGGATCCAGAAGTTCGACTCGAGCGGCAAATTCGTCAGCAAGTTCGGGTCCTTCGGCACCGGCAACGGCCAGTTCAACCGGCCGACGCAGATCGCCGTCGACCGCGACGGCAACCTCCTCGTCGCCGACGCCAACAACAACCGGATCCAGAAGTTCGACGGCAACGGCAACTTCCTGATGAAGTTCGGCAGCCTCGGCACCGGCAACGGGCAGTTCACCACCCCCGAAGGAGTCGCCACCGACCCCGACGGCAACATCTGGGTCTCCGACACCTCGAACGGGCGCATCCAGAAATTCGACGAAAACGGCAAATTCATCGAAGTCGTCTCCTCCAAAGGCTCGGGCGCCGGGCAGCTCGGCGAACCGACCGGACTCGACGTCGACCCCGTGACCGGCAACGTCTGGGTCGCCGACTGGACCAACCACCGGGTCTCGGTCTTCGACGAAGACGGCGACTTCGTCGGTAGCTTCGGTTCCCTGGGCACCGGCCCGGGGCAGTTCAAAAACCCCAACGAGATCGAAATCGACGCGAAAGGCAATGTCTGGGTCGGCGACGTCGGCAACCAGCGGATCCAGCGATTCGACCTCAACGGCCAGTTCGTCGGCCAGTTCGGCTCGGCCGGCAGCGGCGCCGGACAGTTCGCCTTCACCTACCCGATGGGAATCAGCGCCGACCGCTACGGTCGGATCCTCGTCGCCGACGTCAACAACCACCGCATCCAGCGCTGGCAGCTCGGCAACTACACGACCCCGACGCCTCCCCCGATCGACCCCAGCGACGGCGACCCGAAAGTCGAAGTCGACACCGAAGCCGGTCTCGTCAAAACGCTGACCGGTAACGCCGCTGGCAGCCACACCTACACCCACGTCGGCGACGACCTCACCGCCCACACCGGGCCTTCCGGCAAAGCGGAATACGTCTACGACACCAGCGGCCGGATGACCAAAGTGACGCTGCCGAACGGCACCTGGGCCTCGATCGCCTATGGCACCGACGCCCGGGTGAAATCGGTGACGCTGAAGCAGGCCGCTTGGACCTCCTCGAAAACGACCACCTTCGAATACCAGGACACGGCGCCGCGGCGGTCCGTAGTCGACCCACCCGACGCGCCTGTGATCACCTACGAAATCGCCAACGACGGTTCGGTCCTAAAGTGGTGGAACTCAGCCCAGCCGCCGACGATCGACTACATCTCCGGCACCCTCTGGGACCACAAGGAAAAAGACGACGACCTCTGGGCAGGCGACCACGTGCTCGACGTGCAGGCCTACTCACCGGAGGGAATCGCCTCAATCTGGGTGGTCACCAACGGACACGAGCTCGTGCACGAAACCAAGTGCGACCAGAACCCCGAAGTGGCCGGTACCGAGTGCGTCACCCCGGCGATAAAAAGCGAGTGGGTGATGAGCACCGAACAGTACCCGCCCGGTCACCTGCCGATCGAAGTGATCGTCACCGACCACGCCGAAGGCACCACCACCAAACGCTTTTGGGTGGACATTCCCGAGCCGCCGCCGCCCCCGGCGCCCGGCACGCCGATTCCCCCCAAGTTCGCCGAAGTCGAGCGCTTCCGCAACGAATACGGGCTGGAGAAAGTATTCCCGGTCGCCGACGAGATCGAGCGCAACGAACGCATCCTCAACACGATCAACGCCTGGTACCAGGGCGACCCCGTCGCCAGGGCCTCGCGCGAAAGGTGGGGCGTGCCGCTGCGGCCCGAGGACGTCGCCGAGCTGGAATACCGCGAATGGCTCTATGACGTCAACGGGGAAAAGATCGACCAGTGGGTCGAAGCGACCAGCCCGGGCAGCTACGCCGGGTACTACATGGACCACGCCGCCGGCGGGGTGATGCGCATCGGCTTCACCAGCAACCAGTCCGCGCAGCTGGCGAGCCTGGAATCGTCTCTGGGGCTGGTCGGGGGAAGCAGCAGGTTGCAGGTCTACCCGACCACGCCCACGACCCCGTACCTCTCGGTGCGGGCGACCGGGCAGTCGGTGTTGAACGCGATGGAATCGAACTCCACCCTCCGAAACCTGGTCGTCAGCGTCGAAGACGACGAAGCCGGGAAAACCACCCGCGTCGGCACGCCGCAGGTCGCCCAGGTCGAAAGCATCCTCCACCAGATGCTGGGAGTGAACGCGCCGGTCTCGGTCCAGTACGAAACGGGTAGCGGAGCGTTCCTGGACGGCCGTTACCGCAACAGCGGCAGGATGCGGGCGGGCGACTACATCAACAGCGACGCCTATATCTTCGGAGGAATCCCGACGGGAGGACCGTGCACCGCGGGATTCGGAGCCGAAGACTTCGTGGACAAGCCCGGCACGGGCGACGACCTCCACCGGTTGTTTGTCCTTACCGCCGGTCACTGCGCCGTCAAACTCGACCAGGAAGTGTGGCGCAACACCTACGACGGCGACTTCGAGTTCCCATTCGCGGATGCGGGGAAGAGCGAAGTCGGCAGGGTCAAGCGCAGCGCCTTCCAATATGTCGAAGCCGGAGGCGTCCGCACGGACGCGTCGGCGATCCGGATCACCGAGGGCGGCATCGTGCCAACCTCGATCGCGGCCTGGGAAGGGAACGGGCTGCCGACGGAGCCGGCGTCAAGGGCCAGGAAGGGCAACACCGTTTGTTACTCCGGAGCGATCTCGAAGCGGGTCGCCTGCGGAAAGATCATCGCTCGCTCGCTCAACTGGGTTCCGGAGGGCGTGTCCTTCGGCGTCGCCGGGTACTGGGTCCAGTTCCCGCCCGACAAGCTCCCCCAGCACGGGGACAGCGGCGGGCCGGTATGGAACCTGCGCACCGGCGCGTCGATCGGCCTGATCTCGGCAGAACGTAATAGCAACCCCCAGGAAACGCTGGTGGCGCCACTCCTGCACCCGCCCAACATGCCCGCGAACCGGGTGCCGGGAATCCTTCACCATGTGGGCATGCAGCCGCTTTCGCTGAAGCTCGGTGGGTAAGGGCGTGGCGCCCGTGAGGAGAGCAATGGGCGCGCTGGTGGTCGCGGCAATGCTGGCGGCGGCCGCGCTCGCTGCGGGCTGCGGTGGTGGCAGCGATGACAGCGGGTCCGAGCGCGCGGTCGAATGGACCGTCGACCGCACCGTCGGCCCCAGGTCGATCCGTCTCGCGGCCACGGTCGAAGTCTGCGTCGCGCCGGTGCGGCTCGAACCACCGGAGATCGAGTACTCGGGCCACCGGGTCTACCTCGAACTTCGCCACACGCCCGAAAGATCGGAAGGAGAACACGACGGTTGTTTTCTCTCGCTGATGACCCTCCATAGGACGGTCACCTTCAAACGAGACCTGACCGAACTCATCCTCTTCGACTCCAGCACCGATCCACCCGAGCGTCGATGGCCGGAGTGATCTCGGTCCTTGTCGCCGACGATCACCCCCTCGTCCGCGAACACCTCGCCCAAGCGATTGCCACAGACGAGCGGCTGGAGCTCGTGGGGGAAGCCGGTAGCGGCGAGGAGGCCCTGCGGCAGATCGACCGACGCGTGCCCGACGCGCTCGTCCTCGACGTGGCGATGCCGGGGCTCGACGGCGCCGCCCTGTTGAAACGGCTGCGCGAGCGCCGCCTGCCGATCCGCGTCCTGTTGCTGTCCGGCCACGCCGACGTCGTCCAGATGCGGAACGCGCTGCGCTACCGGCCGGACTCGCTGCTGCTGATGGACACGAACGCGAGCGGCGTCTGCGACGAGCTCGTCGCGATGGAGGCCGAGGGGGTCTTCTCGGCGGGCCGGCTCAACCTCGAGCGCGCCCAGGTGCTGGCCCGAAACCGGGTCGAGCTGACCGGTCGTGAGTGGGAGGTCCTGAAGCTGAGCGCCGAGGGGCTGACCCGGGCCGAGATCGGCAAGCGTCTGCGCTTCGGGCCGAGCACGGTGCGGGACATCCGCCGCGATATCTGCACCAAGCTGGGCGCTCCCTCGATGCAGGTGGCGATCGTCACCGCCATGCGCACCGGGCTCCTCGACGTACTGAAAATCGCCTAGCGACAGGTAAGAGGAAGGACGTTCGTCCTGCGTCCGCGGGTTCGCAATAAGTCCGCCCGCATTGGCGATGACAGCGGCGCTCGCCCATGGAAGTGTGCTGCGCGAGGTGCCAACAGATGGCAGCGGCGACTGGATACCCAGCTAGGGAGGGCGGGCTTGATGCTTGAGAAGTGGATTCGAAATCGTGTCTCAAACGATCGGCAGGGGCCTGCCAGGACCTGGGGCGCCTGCGTCGGCGCGGCCGTGCTCGGGATCGCCACCGCCCTGGTCTCGCTGACCGCCCTGCTCCTCTTGCTCGACGCCCTCGGGGTGAGCTCGGCGCCGGAGAGTCTCGCCGCCGCCGGCCAGGATGCCGTCGTCGCGCTCTACGCGGTGCAGCTGGTCGGTCTCTCGTTCTTCAACGGCACCGCCGAGCTGCGCTTCGCCGCCGTCCCCGGCCTGCTCCTGGTCGGGGCCTCGCTGGCGTTCGCCACCTTCGTGGCGGTCAGGGCGATTCCCGGCTCGCCGCGGCGGAAGATGACCGCCGCACTCGGGACGGCGTTCTCCTACGCATTGCTACTGGGGATCGTCGCCCTGTTCGTTCCCCTCGAGCTCTCCGCTCCCGGCATCGGCAAAGAGATCGCGGTCTCGCCCTCGCCCGTCGAGGCCTTTCTGCTGCCCCTCGGCTGGGGGGTGCTTTTCGCCTTGGCGGGTGGTCTCCTCGCCACCTTCGGACGCGAGTGGCGCCGTGCCGCATCAGGCCTGCTCGGCGAGTGGGCGCGCCCGCTGGCCGCCTCGCTGCGCGTCCTCGCAGCAGCCCTCGCCGCCAGCGCTGTGGTCGCGCTCTTCGCGGGCCTCGACGCCCTCGGTGCCGACCTCGGCTCGCTGACGAGTGGCGGCGTCGGCCATGCGTTCAAGGTGATCGGCGCCACCATCGTCGCGCTGCCCAGCCTGGCGGCGGCGGTCTTCGTCTCCGGCTTCGGCGTCCCCTTCGACTGGCAGCTGGACGCGCTCGGGCATGGCGAGGGCTCGGTCTCCGCTTTCGGTGGAGCGCTGCCGGCGGGCGGCGGCGACGTCACTCAGACGCACGGCGCCCCGGCCGTTCTGGCGCTGGCGCCGGCAATCGCGCTCGCCGCGGTATTCGCCCTCGGCTGGCTGGCTGCGCGCCGCTCCGGTGCGGACGTCCGGCGCGGGCTGCTCAACACCCTTCGCGCCGCCGCGGGCATGACGGCAGCCGTCTGGGTGCTCGCCCTGCTCGGCCGCGTCGACGCGCAGATCGGCGGCCTCCTCGGCTTCCACTTGGTTCCGGACGTCGGTGTCCTGCTCTGGCGCGTGCCGCTCGTAACCTTCCTCGGCTGCTTTGCCGGCAGCTTCGCCTACGCGCTGGCGCAGGGAGCCCACGCGCGGCGCCGCCTGGCGACGACGCTGCTCGCCGCCGTGCATCCTGCCAACTGGCGACAGCCGCAGTGGGTGCAGGAGGGGATGACCTGGAGAGCCGCGCTCGGGGTCGGCTTCGCTGCGATCCCGGTGCTGCTGATCGGGCTCGGGGCAACCGGGCCGTCGACCTCGGCCGCGCCGGAAAAGATCTCCCTGGCGCCGCTCGAACAGGCCGCCGAGCAGCGGCTCGAAAAGGCCAGCACCAACGACGAGGTGGTGGACGTGACGGTCAACCCGGAGACGCGGGCGGTCGGCACGGCGAGCGTCCACACGCCCCTGCGAGCGCTCGGGATCCCCGCCGGAGGGTCGCGGGCCGAGAAGGCCGAGGAAGTGCTCGTCCACTACGGCGACCTCTTCGGCCTCGATGACGCCGCCGCCGAACTCGGCAAGCCCGAGAGCTCGACGGACAAGTTCGGCGTCACCCACATCACCTTCGAGCAGATGGCCGCGGGCCACCGGGTCTTCGGCGGGGGCATCGGCGTCCACCTCACCGAGAAGGCCGAAACGCTGGACTTCGTCAGCGGCTCGGTCATCCCCAACGTCATCGTCGCCGAGGACGAGCCGAAGCTCTCCAGCGGGCAGGCGCTAAAGGTCGCCAAGGAAGCCCTGCCGTCAGGGAACCTCGCCCGGCCCGACGGGAAGAACTTCGTGCAGCCGCCCAGCCTGCAGGTCTACGCCGGCGTCGAACCTTACGTCTCCGGCCCCAACGCCAGGCTCGCCTGGTTCGTTTGGCTGGTCAGCGAGAAGACGGAAACTTCCGAGGAATACGTCGTCGACGCGGTCACCGGCGAGATCCTCGACACGATCCCGAAAGCGCACCAGATCAAGTTCCGCGAAGTGTACGACTACAAAACCGGCCCGACCCTCCCCGGGGTCCTGGTCCGGCAGGAGAAAGAAGAAGCGGTCGCCGACACGGACGTGAACTACGCCTACGACAACACCGGCACCGTCTACGACTTCTACGAAGGGTACGAACGCGACAGCTACGACGACAAAGGCGCGCCGCTCGTTTCGACCGTGCACTTCAAGCAGGCCTCCGGCGCGGCCTTCAAGAACGCCTACTGGAACGGCGAGCAGATGGTCTTCGGCGACAAATACCCGAAAGCCCTGGACATCGTCGGCCACGAGATCACCCATGCGGTGGTCGAAAACAGCGCCGAACTGCTTGGCTCCGGCCAGGCGGGGGCCTTGAACGAGGGCTTCTCGGACATCATCGGCGCCACGGTCGAAATGGAAAAAGAAGGGGCTCCCGATTGGGTGATCGGCGAGGACCTTCCCACCGGCCCGATTCGCAGCCTCTCCAATCCCGCGGCGTACAGCGAACCGATCGGGGAAGAAGGAGCGAGCGTCGCCTTCCCGTCGACCCTTTCGCAGTGGGTGGCCACCTGCCTGGACAACTTCGGCATCCACATCAACAGCACGATTGTCAGCCACGCCTTCTACATAGCGGCGACCAAATTGGAATCCACCCAGGGGATGGCACCGGTCGAATCGGCATTCATCTTCTACCGCGGCGTGACCGAATTCCTCGGTGGAAATCAGACCCCGACCCTCGAGGATTCGCGGGCGGCGATCCTGAAAGCGGCGGAAAATATGTACGGCCTCGGTTCGCCCGTGTACGAAACCGTCAAAGCCGCCTTCACCGAAGTCGGCCTCAACGGGACCGCCCAGCCGACTCTGGTCAACTGCAAACCTAAATTCGAATGCGCCTTCGCGCAGGCGCTGCAGACGCGCCAGAGCGCCAGCGGTGAATCGGCCGTCGAAATGCTCACCACCCTTTACAAAGCGCGTGGCGAGCTCGCCCTCAACACCCCTGCCGGCGATCACTTCCTGCCGCTCTACGAATCCCACATGGTGCGGATCACCGAACTCGTCAACCAGGACCCGGAGCTGGCCGAGATGTCGGTCGCCGGCCTGGAAGAGATCACCCCCGCCCTCGACGCCTTGATCGAAGGCCACGGCGACGAGTTCAAACTCAGCGCCGATCAGATGGGGAGGATCGAAGCGGCGCTGCAGCGACTCGCCGAGGACGACCGCCTCTATGGCGGCGAAGGCGCGGGCCAGCTCGCCGACCTGATCGACGAAGAACTGCAGTGGATGGGGCTGCCCAGCTATGGCGGCATGGACTATGAGAGCGGCTTCCAGCGCCTCAACACCGAAGTTGAATCGCAGAGCCTGACGGCAGAAGGCGGTCCGATCCTCGACCCGAACTGCACCGGCAAGCCTTATCCGAACGACTTCCACGTCAACGGCTTCTACGCCGATACCCCCGGGGCCAACATCCCGGGCCAGGTCGCGCCGTTCATCGCCGGCGGCATCATCTGCGGCGCCGAAGTCGAACCGACGACCGGCAAAACCGGCTGCATCGGCGAAAACTCGCTCAACACCGAGGTCTCGGTGAAGCTGCCTCCGGGCGACAAAGTCAACTCGACGAAAAACCTGCCGGCGAGCTCCTGGGTGGGCGAACTGGTCGGCTTCGGGATCGCCTGCGCGGGTGCTGAAACGCAGCGCATCTACGGTCAGGTCGGGCTCCTCTCGCTTGCGAGCTGGACTTCCTCCCAGTGCCCGACGACGGCAATTGCCTGCTACGAAGGCAGAAGCACGTTCAACAACGGCGAAGGGTCGGTCACCGGCAAAGGATGGGCCTGGATCAGCGAAGAAGCCGGCGTCCTCAAGCTGACCACGAAGCCGGTCACGGTGACCACCGAAAACGGCTACTTCGTGCGGATGAGCTTCGGCCAGTTCGAAGCCAAGCTCTGCGGGCGGGCAGGCACCTCGGCGTCGAAAGCCTGCGGTGGCTCGACCGCGACCTGGATCCACCAGAACGGCGAAGCGGCCGAACCGGGCTGCCCCACGACCCAGGGCCGGTTCGAGATGCAGGCCAAAAACGCCGCCGGCAAATCGACGGTTCCGGTAACCACCTGCGTGCGCTGGGACAAAGAAGCGCACATGCAGACGATCGATGCGCCCAACAGCATCAACGCGGTCAGCTGCGTGCCGGCGAGTACCACCTGCGTCGTCGCCGACAGCAAAGGCAACGCCTTCTACTCGACCGGGGTGAAAATGAACGCCGCCTCGAGCTGGACCTCATGGACCGGGCCCGGCGTCAGCCCCGCCCACGACATCGCCTGCCCCGCGACCACCCTCTGCGTGCTCGCTGCAGGTGAAGTCTCGGGCGGCGGCGGCAACGTCTACCGCGCCACCGCGCTCGGCGGGACCTTCCTCAACGCGTTCAACCCGACCAACGGCGTCGGCGCTTTCTCCTGCCCCTCGACGGTCTGGTGCGTGAGCGCGCACGAAGGCGGCGGCTACATCCGCTGGACCGCGAAACCGTCGGGGACCCTCTGGACCGCGGTGGCGATCGGCACCGGGGCGATGAAAGACGTCGCCTGCCTCTCGTCCTCCTTCTGCGCGGTGGTCGATGCCACGGGCAATGTCCGTGTCGCCACTAGCGAAGCCAAAATCAAAGAAGCGGCCGGCTGGACGGCGACCAGCGTCAACGGCGGAGTCGCGCTCAGCTCGGTCGCCTGCACCGCGACGACCAACTGCATCGCGGTGGGCAACACGGCCAAACTCCTGAAATTGACGATCGCCGCGGGCGGCGGCGCGACGGTCTCGAGCCAGACCATCTCCGGGGCCGGCGAACTCAGCGAAGTGACCTGCACGGGGGCTACCTGCGTCGCCACCGACAACCAGGGCCGCATCTTCGCCTCCTCCAACAGCGGCACCTCGTGGACGAAGCGCTTCGAAGCCGGCGGCAAACTGATGAGCGTCTCCTGCGCCTCGGCCTCGCTCTGCGTGGCAACCACCAACGCGGGTGACCTGATCAAGTTCGACCCGCTCCCCTGACCAGCCGCCGCTGACAGAAGACATCGCTGCATACCCTCTCCACCGGCTGAATTGAGCTGACGCTCAAATCAGCCGGTGGAGAGTACTCAGTTACCCTTGTATAGGCGTGCGGATGTCGAACCAAAGAACTTCCTTGCTCCTGGCGCTGGCCATCATCTGCTCGCTCGCCGTGCTCGCATCGCCAGCTTCGGCGGCGCGCGGTCTCTACGCCGCCAACGTCTCCGACCGGACGGTGTCGGCGTACACGGTCGGAGCGACCGGAGCGCCGACGCCGGTCGCCGGCTCCCCGTTCGACGTCGGCATCGCCCCGGTCGGCGTGGCGATGACCCCCGATGCGAAGTACCTCTACGTGACCAACCTCGAATCGAACTCGATCGATGCCTTCGCCGTCGGCCTGAACGGAGGCCTCGTCCCGCTGCCCGGGTCCCCTTTCGCGGCCGGAACGGGCCCCTGGGGAGTGGCGGTCAGCCCGGACGGCACGCACCTGTACGCCGCCAACTACGACACCAGCAAGGTCTCGGCGTTCTCGATCGCCTTCGACGGCAGCCTCAGCCCCCTTGCAGGCTCGCCCTATGCCTCGGGAGGAAAAAACCCCAACGGCATCGCTCTGACGCCGGATGGCAAGCACCTGTACGCGACGCACATGAACTCGAGCAACGTCGCGGCGTTCACGGTCGCCTCCGACGGCAGCCTCAGCCTGGTCGAGGGATCCCCGTTCGCTGCCGGCGGCACCGCCCGCCCGGTCTCGGTCACTCCTGACGGAAAGTACCTCTACGTAGGCAACTCGACGGACAACAACATCGAGGTCTATTCGATCGGCGCGGAGGGAGCCTTGAGCAAAGTCACCGGCTCCCCCTTCGCCACGGAAGGCAACCCACTCGGCCTCGCCATAACTCCCGATGGGGTGCACCTGTACACCGCCCACGTCGGCGGGGCCGCCAACATCTGGGGCTACTCGATCGGATCCAACGGCGCTCTCGGCAACCTCTCCGGCTCCCCGTTCCCCACCAAAGCCTTCAGGGGGAACAGCGCGACTGTCAGCCCCGACGGCAGGTACCTGTACTCCACCAACAGCGGCTCGAACAACATCTCGGTTTTCACCATCGGAGCGGGCGGCAGCCTGCAGTCGATCGCAGGGTCTCCGTTTGGCGGGGTGATTGAGCCGATCCAGGTCGTCGTCAGCCCCGACCAGGGCCCCGTGGCGGCCTTCTCGGCCGCACCCACGCCGGCTGGCAACCCGCTGCCGCTCGACGGCTCGGCTTCGAGTGATGCGGACGGCACCCTCGCCGCCTATCGCTGGGATTTCGGTGACGGCGAGACCGGGGTCACCTCGTCGCCGACGACCACGCACGTCTACGGGTCCGAGGGGGATTACACGGTGACCCTGACCGTCGTCGACGACTCGGGCTGCTCGACCGCCCAGACCTACACGGGCCAGACCGTCGGCTGCAACGGCTCTACGCTGGCTGCGGTCTCACACCAAGTCACGGTGCCGCCGGGGGAGCCGCTGGACGTTTCCTTGTCCGGCGGGGGGTCTGGCTCAGTTGTGAGCTCGCCGGCGGGGATCGTTTGCCCGGGTACCTGCTCCCACTTCTTCGAGCCCGGGACCGAGGTCACCCTCAACCCGGGCCCCGCCCCCGGCTCCGCCTTCGCCGGCTGGTCGGGGGGCGGGTGCGAGGGCCTCGGGAAATGTCAGGTGACCGTGGACTCCGAGAGCGCGGTCACCGCTACTTTCGCTCCGCTTTCGCCGCCGCCTCCCGCTGACCCTCCGGATCACCCGGGGCCCGCAGCGATCGAACCCCAGCTGCGAATACTCCAGGTCCGTGGAATCCCGCGCAAGGCGAAGATCGTCGTGCGCGGGGAGATCGCCAGTGCCGCCAGTGGCGCCGTCAGCGTCAGGTCGAGTGCTTCGGTGCGGGGACGGCGGGTCGGTGTCTCGCGGCAAGCCACGATCGTCGCCGGTCGTTGGCGCGTCCGTCTTCCCTTTCCCTGGAGGGCGGCAGGGGCCAAAGCGAAGCTCTCCCTCTCCGTCCGTTTTGAGGGCAGCCCCGGCGTCGCGGGCGGCTTCGCCGAGCGGCGGCTTCGGGTCCCTTTCCCTACCCAGTAACGGCGAGGCGCGCCTAACGAGAAGTCCGCCCGCCTTGCCGATGACAGGGGGGCGGGGGGCTGGCAGGCTGGCTTTTTCATGAACAAGCCGCCGGCAGGAAACGGCACCCTGGTGTCCAACGGCGCGGCTCCCAGTCTCCGCGCGCAGCGGCTCGATCCGATCGAGTCGCTGCCCCCGGCGCCCCCGCTCTCCCTGGAGGAGATGCGGGAGGAGGTCGAGCGAGCCCTGGCGGAGGTCGAGTTTCCGGCGCCGGAAGGGGCGGAGCGACTGGCCGAGGCGGCGCGCTACGCGCTCCTCGGCGGGGGCAAGCGCGTGCGCCCGATCCTGGTGATGGCCGCGGCGCAGGCTTTCGGCGTCCCTGTCGGAGAGGTCCTGCCGACCGCGTGCGCAATCGAGTTGATCCACACCAACTCGCTGATCGTCGACGACCTGCCGGCGATGGACAACCACGCCAAACGGCGCGGCCGGCCGACCCTGCACCGGCTTTACGGGGATGACATCGCGATCCTCGCCGGCTGCGCTCTGCTCAGCGAGGCGCAGCGGCTGATCCTCGCCGACCAGCCGGGGTCCCCCCACCTGCGCAACCGGCTGTTGCAGGCGGTCCTCGAGGCGACCGGGACGGCGGGGATGGTCGGGGGCCAGTTCCTCGATGTCACCAAGTACCGCCCCCGCGATCGCGACGACCTCGAACGGCTGCAGATGCTGAAGACGGGGACGCTGCTGGTCGCCAGCGTCCGCTGCGGCACCCTGATCGCCACCGACCGCACCGACCCCGCGTTCGACAGTTTCGCCGCCAGCCTCGGCTCTCTCTTCCAGGTGGTCGACGACATCCTCGACGAGACCGGCAAGGCCCGCTGGCTCGGCAAGATCCCCGGCAGCGACCGGCTCGCCGGGAGGATGACCCACGTCACCATGTTCGGGCTGCGACAGGCCCGGGAGACGGCGAAAGGGTTGCACGAGCGGAGCCTGGAGAGCCTCGCCGAAATCGACGCGCGGGTGCCGGGGTCGACCCAGCCGCTGCGCGAAATCGCCGACCTGGTCTATCGCCGAAAGCAGTAGGCATGCGTTGGCTGCTGACGCCGGGGGTGGTAACCATTGCCGCGCTCTCCTCCTGGCTGGCGAAGCTGGCCATCCGGCGGCCGCGACCGGGTTCCCCCGATCGCCTCGCTCCCTGGGGCCGCCTCGCCGCCGCCGGCTTTCCCAGCACCCACTCAACCTGCGCCTTTGCCGCCGCCGCCTGGCTGCGCAGCTGCCGGTTGGGCGGCTGGCTTCACGCCTTGGCGGTGCTGGTGGGCCTTTCCCGTGTCCGCTGCCGCGCGCACTATCTGGCCGACGTCGCCGCCGGAGCGATCCTCGGTTACGGGATCGCTTGGAGGGTCGAGACCATAGAAAAATCCTTTCGGAATAAGGAAAGAATTCACACCTATACTCGCGTCCCTTGAGTCCGCGAGCCTGGATTTGCACCATCGCCGCCGCGGCAGTCTGGGCGGGCCTGGCGACTCCTGCCACCGCCAGCTTGACCCAGGCGGTGGGAGCGGGCAACAGCCTCAATGCGGTCTCGTGCGTCCCCGCGACGACGACCTGCGTCACCTCCGACAGCCAAGGCAACGCCTTCTACGCAACCGATGTCAGCGTGACGGCGGCGGCTGCCTGGAACTCCTGGGCCGGCCCGGGCGTCGCTCCCAGTTGGGCCCTGGCCTGCCCCGCGACCTCGCTTTGCGTGCTCGCCTCCGGCACCGTTCCCGACAGCGAAGGCGGCAACGTCTACCGCGCCAACTCGCTCGGCGGCACCTTCCTCTCCTCGTTTCTTCCCGCCAACGGAGTCGGCGCGCTCTCCTGCCCCTCGACTGACTTCTGTGTCAGCGCCAACGAGGGCGGTGGTTTCATCCGCTACTCGACCAAACCGTCGGGGACGCTGTGGACGGCCGTCGTCATCGGCACCGGCGCGATGAAAGGTGTCTCTTGCCTCTCGCCGTCGTTCTGCGCGGTAGTCGATGCCGCCGGCAACGTTCGGGTCGCCACCACCGAACAGGGAGTGAAGGAAGGCGCGGGCTGGAAAGCGACCAGCGTCAACGGGGCGGTGGCGCTGCAGGACGTCGTCTGCACCTCGACGAGCTCATGCCTCGCCGTCGACGGCAGCGGCGAAGTGCTCGAGCTGGCGATCGCCGCCGACGGTGGCGCGACGGTCACGAGGCAGCCGGTCGCCGGCGCCGGGCGCCTGGTCGCCCTCTCCTGCGCCGGCCTTACCTGCGCGGCCGCGGACGCCGACGGCGGCCTGTTCGGTTCGATTGACGGCGGCGCGAGCTGGGCGATGAGGTCTGGAAGCGCCCCCGAGTTCACGAGCGTCTCCTGCGCCTCCGCCTCTCTCTGTGCCGGGGTGACGAGGGCAGGCACGATCACTACCTTTGACCCCTCGGCGCCCCTGCCACCGACCCTTGTCCTTTTCACCGGTTCCCTCCCCGCGGGAGTCGCCGGAGTGCCGTACGAGGCGCAGCTCGAGGCCGAAGGCGGAACCCCGCCGTACAAGTGGTCGGCCTCGGGGCTGCCGCCCGGGCTCTCGATCGATCCCGCTAGCGGCAAGATCAGCGGCACTCCGCTGACGGCGGTGTGCGTGCGGGTCCCGTGCCTGCAGCCCGCCGCCACCTACGCGCCGACGATCAGGGTGGCCGACGCCGACGGCATCCCGACCTCGAAGCAGCTGACGATCTCCCTCGCCGGTTCTGGCTCCGAGGAACCGCCGCCTCCGCCGCCGGTCATCGAGCCGCTCGTCACCGAGCTGAAGTCCTCCCACCGTTCCTGGCGCTTCGGCCGCGGCGGGACGACCTTCTCCTTCCGGCTCAACGTCAAGGCCGGGGTGACGCTCCGGTTCAAGAAACGCTTCGGCGAGCGGACCAGGCGGAGCGGCTCGATCTTCCTCCTCGTCGATAGCGGCATCACCAGGATGGGCTTTAAGGGTCGCCTCCCGGGAGGGAAGCTGAAGCCCGGTCGCTACGTCCTCGAGGCCGCGGCATGGGGTTCGGCCGGGCACCGCACCACCCCCGCCTCGGTCGGCTTCCGCATCCTCCCGTAAGCCCTGACGGTTTTTGACGGCGGCTCGAGCGGCGGCACTACGACGTTCTGTCTCCCGGGCCGCCGCCGCTCCTGTAGAAGTACCGGCGTGTTGATCGACGGTCTACCGCTCGAGGCTCCCGCCGCGCCGCTGAACGACCTGCTCCGGATCGGGCTCGACGCCAAGGCCGACGAGGTGGCGCTGGTCTCGGCGGAGCGCTCGATGAGCTGGCGGGTGCTGGAGGAGGAGGCCGAGCGGCTGGCCGGCGGCTACCGCGGGCTGGGCCTGGAGCCCGGCGACCGGATCGCCTCGCTGATGCCGAACCGGCTCGACCTGCTCGTCCACTACCTCGCCTGCTTCAAGGCGGGGCTGGTCGCGACCCCGCTCAACTACCGCTACACCCACCGCGAGATCGACCACGCGCTCGAAGTCAGCGGCGCGAAGGCGCTGTTGGCGCACGAGGAGCGGGGCGAGGACGTGGGGGAGAGCCGGCTCGCCGGGCAGCTGCCGATCAACCTGCAGTGGCCGCGGGACTTCGACCCGCTGCTGGAGAGCGAGCCGCTGCCGGAGCACCCGCCTTCGGATCCGGCCGACCCGGCGGCGATCTTCTTCACCTCCGGCAGCACCGGCCCCGCCAAGGGGGTCACCCACACCCGCTCGTCCCTGCGCTGGATGATCGCCAGCGCCGCCGCGGCCTTCGAGCTCGACGGCGACGACGTCTTCCTGCCCGGCTCCTCGATGTCTCACATCGGCTCCTTCCTCTGGGCGCTCAGCATGCTCTCGGTCGGCGGCCGCGTGGTGGTGGCGCGGACCTTCGACAGCCACGAGCTGTTGCCGCTGTTGCGCGAGCAGCGGCCGACGGTGATGGCGATGATCCCGGCGGCGCTGCTGGCGCTTGTCCGCGACCACGACCTGCAGCCGCACGACTTCGACTCGCTGCGGATCTGCCGCTGCGGCTCCGACAAGGTCTCGACCGAGCTCCTGCACGAGTTCGCCGCCGTCGCCGGCTTCCCGATCGTCGAGGGCTACGGGATGACCGAGGTCGGGCTGGCGACGCTGAACCCGCCCTCGGGCGTGGTCAAACAGGGCTCGATCGGGCGGCCGATCAGCGGCTTCAGCATCGCCCTAAGGGGCGAGGGAGGCGAGCCGGTCGAGGCCGAGGCGGTGGGCCGGATCTTCATCCGCACGCCGGCGCGGATGGCCGGCTATTGGGAAGCGCCGGAGGCGACCGCGGAGGTCCTGCGCGAAGACTGGATCGACTCAGGCGACCTCGCCCGCGCCGACTCCGACGGCTACCTCTGGTTCTTCGGTCGAAAGAAGCAGGTGATCGTCCACGACGGCTCCAACATCAGCCCCTACGAGGTCGAGGGCGCGCTCGTCGAGCACCCGGCTATCGACCTCGCCGGCGCCGTCGGCGTCCACGACGAAGTCCACGGCGAGAACGTCCGCGCCTACGTAACCCTGCGCGAAGGCGCCGAGCGGCCGAGCGCGGCGGAGCTGATTGTCCACTGCCGCGAGCGGATCGGCTACAAGGCGCCGGAGGAGATCCTCTTCCTCGAGGAGATGCCGCTCAACCCGACCGGCAAGATCGACCGCGTCGGCCTGAAGAAGATGGCCGAAGACCACCTGCACCCGCACGGCCTCGCCTAACAGGCGCTACTTGGCTTTTCCAGGCTGCGGTTGGACCTTGATCGTTTTCGTGAACGTCTGCGCGCTTCCGGTCGGGCGAGTGACTTTGACCGCCAGCTTCACCTTCACCGTCCCGCCGGCCTTCAGCAGCTTTTTGCCGGCGGCGGTGATCTTCATTTTCAGGCCCTTCTTTTTTCCTTCCGCCACTTTCACCGAGCCCTTGGCGAAGACGATCGGCTTGTTCTTGGACCTCGCCCACGGCCGGAAGGCGGTGCGGGGAGCGACCGCCTTGGCGATGCCGTCGCCATGGCAATATTTCGGATCGGGGTGGCCGCCCTGGGCGTTGCAGTCGATGAAGACCGGCGTCATGTAGCGCCAGCCGTAGACCTTCTTCAGGTAGACGAGCCTGACTTTGGTCGGCGTTTTCGTGCCTTGTCCGGTTCCGCTGGTGCCGCCGCCAGCCGGAGTCTGTGGTTTGGCCGGCGGGGCGCACCCTTCGCAGGGTTTCCAGTCCGGTTCCTGGTTCTGTTCGGCGGACTCGGTGATCGGGACCGCGGGCGCGCTGCCGTCGGCCGGGGCGACGAGGACCTGCCGGTAACCGGCCCCGAACGTGGGATACGCGTCGAAAGCGACCCGGGTGCCGTCCGGAGAAAAGGTCGCGTCGTAGGGGACGACCCAACCGTCCGGCATCTCGATCGCGTGTCCGGGGCCGGAGCCGTCCGCCGGCGCCACCCGGATGCGGTCGAGCGGTTCTTCGTCGGCGCTGTAGACGATCTGCGTCCCGTCCGGCGACCAGTCGACGCTGGAGTTGAGTTCCGCGGGGACGGGCAGCTCTTTGAAGCCGGAGCCATCCATGTTGGTGACGCGGATCTTCTCCGGGTCGCTGAAGGTGACGGTCCCGACCCGGGTCCCGTCGGGCGAGACCGAGGGCCGGTAGCCGTAGGAGTTGGTCAGGACGGTGGGTTTCGCCGAGTTGTTCGGCGGCCCCTTCCAGATGAACCCTTCCCGGCTGAAGAGGAGCGTCGAGCCATCCGGTGACCAGGCCGGCGAGAGCTCTGACTTGTTGGAGGTCGAGTCGATCGCCAGGGGGTCGGCGGTTCCGTCGGCCGGGCTCACGAACACCTCGCTTTCGAGGTTCGGCGGCGCGTTCGAGGAGTAGCGCTCGGCGTAGGCCAGCATCGTCCCATCGGGCGACCAGGCGGGCTGGGTCAGGGACTCGACCCCTCGATCGGGCGAGTCGGAGATGTTGGTTGCTTCAACTTCGGCGGCGCTTTTGGTGGGGTCGAGCGTCCAGACGTCCCAGCTGCCGAAGGCGTCGTAGAAGCCGTTGTAGGCGATCAAGCTCCCGTCGGGCGACCAAGAAGGCGTTCGCTCCTCACCCTCCGCGTCATCCGTTTCGGTCAGGTACCGATGTTCCGAAAGATTGTCCGGGTTGATGATGCAGAGGTCCTGTTCGCAGCTATAGGCGATCTGGTCCCCGCTGGCGCCCGGGGCGGCGAAAGCGGTGACGAGGAGAGCGGAGAGCCCGACGACCAAAGCCACTGCGTTCCTGAACCGATTCTGCATCTCAAAACCTCACTTTGACGGCGACTGGAGCGCCCATCCTCGCACTTCATGCAGCTGTCGCGGCTGCAGGATTAAGGGCGGGCCCGGTCGCTGCCGACAAGACACTCGGTGCTCACCTGATGCGATCGCGAAAAGGCCCAGTCGGGTTAATAGCTGCAACCCTCGTCGCCGCGGCACTCATCGCCGCCGGCTGCGGCTCTGAGGGCGACGCCGCCCAGAGCGGAACCCTGCGGGCGACCTTCTCCTCCTTCCCCGACTACCTCGATCCGGCGCTCTCCCATTCCGAGGAAGGCTGGACGGCGATCTACGACACCTATATCCCGCTGCTCACTTATAAGCACGCGAGCGGCAAGGAAGGCAGCGAGGTCATCCCCGGCCTTGCCCGGGCCCTGCCTGAGATCAGCGCTGACGGCAAGGTCTACCGGCTGCAGCTGCGGAGCGGGCTCAAGTATTCGGACGGCACGCCTGTCCGGGCCTCTGACTTCAAGCGAGCGATCGAACGGGTCTTTCTCCTCAACTCCAGCGGCTCGCCCTTCTACACCGACATCGCCGGCGCGGAACGATTCGCGGAAACCAGGCGCGGCGGCATCCCTGGGATCGTCGTCGACGACAAGAGCGGGGAGATAACGATCCGGCTCGTCCGTCCCCGTGGCACCTTCCTGCAGGAGTTGGCGCTGCCGTTTGCCGCCCCGCTGCCCGCCGGAACGCCGGACAAGGACCTCTCGGCCGATCCGCCGCCCGCGACCGGGCCCTACGAGATCGTCTCCTCGAAGCCGGGGAAAGGGTGGTCTTACGCGCGCAACCCGTATTGGGAGAAAGCGAACGCGGAGCGGCTGCCGGAGATCCCGAGCGGCCACGTCGACCGGATCGAGGTGACGGTGCTGCGCAACCCGGCGACGCAGGTCGCCGACGTCGAAGCGGGCCGCTACGACTGGATGGAGAACCCGCCGCCGTCGGACCAGTACGCGGCGGTGAAGGAAAAGTACGAGGGGACTCAGTTCCGCGAGGAGCAGACCGAGAGCACCTACTTCTTCTGGATGAACGTGACCGAGCCGCCGTTCGACGACGTCCAGGTCCGCCGCGCCGTCAACTACGCCGTCGACCCGCGGGCGCTGGAACGGATCTACGCCGGCCAGCTGGTCGGGACCCAGCAGATCCTGCCGCCGGGGATGCCCGGCTACGAGCGCTACGAGCTCTACCCGTACGACCTCGAAAAGGCAAAGGAGATGATCGACGAAGCCGACCCGGCCGACCGCGAGATCACCGTCTGGACCGACAACGAACGTTCGCAGGAAGAAGCGGGCACCTACTACGCAGCGGTCCTCGAAGACATCGGCTTTGAGGTGAAGCTGCAGGTCTTGAACGCCGACAACTACTTCACCGTGATCGGCAACGCCTCGACCCCGGACCTTGACACCGGCTGGGCGAGCTGGTTCCAGGATTACCCGCACCCGAACGACTTCTTCCAGCCCCTGCTCTCCGAAGAGAGCATCTTCCCGACCAACACCTCCAACCTCTCCCGCATCGCCGACCCCGCCCTCAGCGCCGAAATCGGGCGGCTGGCAGAACGGCCATTGACTCCAGACGTCGAAGCGCAGTACGCCGCCCTCGACAAGAAGTTCATGCGCGAAGCCCCCTGGGCGCCCTACGGGACCGGCACCATCCCCACCTTCGTCTCCTCCGCGATCGACCTCGACAAGGTCATCTACAACCCGACGTTCAATCAGGACCTGACGA
>Ga0209152_10000085_pt1 | contig 46679 bp, 38 predicted proteins | sample GraSoiAngelo_107_FD_185873 | JGI IMG/M metagenome (GOLD analysis project Ga0209152, IMG submission 185873) | Grasslands soil microbial communities from the Angelo Coastal Reserve, California, USA - 14_0903_09_30cm (SPAdes) (version 2) | ecosystem: Environmental > Terrestrial > Soil > Grasslands...
TGTCTTGAAGCAGGAGCATGAGGGTTACGAGTTCTGCCATAAGCAGATGGCGGAGTGCGATCGCCAGCTCAAGCAGTATCTCCAGCAGCGAGAGGATCGCAGCCAAGGTGCCCCTCTGCCGGAAGAGAAGCGCAAGGGACGGCTCAAGAAAAAGAGGGCGAACAAGCCGCAGTTCGACTTGCGCGAAGGGTTGTTCCGCATGACCGGTACGGACCTAACCCGCATCGACGGCATCGATGTCATGACCGCGATGACTATCATTAGCGAAGCCGGCTGGGATATGAGCAAATGGCCAGACGAAGATCATTTCGTTTCCTGGCTGCGGCTGTGTCCGGACAATCGCATCAGCGGGAACAAGGTCATTGGCAAAGGTCGGCTGCCCACCAACAATCCGATCAGTATCGCCTTGAAGATGGCGGCCAGCACCTTGCGGCAAAGCAAAACCTATCTGGGAGCACAATTCCGTCGATTCCGAACCAGGTTGGGGGCGCCCATCGCGATCAAGGCCATGGCCGCCAAGCTGGCCCGCTTGGTCTACCGCATGCTGCGCTACGGGATGAAATACGTGGACCAAGGAGCAGCCTTCTACGAGCTTCGACACCGAGAGTTACAGATCAAGCGCCTCAAGGCCAAAGCCGAAAAGCTCGGATACCGAGTCACCCCAATACCGGCGGCGGCCTAACAAGGAGGAGTTTCTGGCGAGGTAATACTGGACTTGGACCAAGTCAAACTCGTTGACCGCGAGGTCGTGTGCTTCTTAGTGGCCTGCGAGCTCGACGGCGTACAGCTCAACCAGTGCTCTCCTTACATGCGTGACTGGATTAACAGAGAAAGGAGAGTCCGTGATATCCGTCTGGCTTCGCTGGGAGATGCAATGAACGCCGAGGCTTTACGGCCCACCTGGCAAATCAGCAAAGCTTACTGGCAGACCTGCCCAAAACTGTCCAAACCCGCTAGAATGGCACAGCTAATGATTCAAGGAGAACTCTCTCATTGATGGAAGCGCGTTGAGGCCCTTTGAAGAACAGGAATCAATTCCTTTTTGAGCAGATGTTCATGTCAGACGAAACCTCCGAACTGCAGGCAAAAGCACGACATACAGCGAGTGGCGTGCCGCGACGCGAAGCGCTAAAAATAGCCGGCGCGCTTTTTGTTACCGGTTTGACGTCGGTCCCTACCGGTAGCCAGACGAGGCGAGCCAGGAAAGTCATAGTCGGAGGGGCCGGCATTGCCGGGCTTTCGTGCGCCTACGAATTGATGAAGCGAGGCCACGACGTGACCGTCCTGGAGGCATCGGGGCGAACCGGAGGTCATGTGCGCACTGTCCGCGAGGGGCTCGCAGACGGGCTTTATGTAGATGCTGGTGCTGAGCACTTCACTCAACCTGGCTACGACCGTTACTGGCAATACGTTCGAGAGTTCAACCTGACGGCACTCCCCTATCCCCGGCGGAACCGCATGCTTCGCGTGCTGCAAGGAAAAATGTATTCCGAGGACGACCTGCAAAGCCCAAACGTGCTGAAGGCGCTTGGCTTCAACCAGCGAGAAGTGCAGTTCCTGGCGAGTCATGCTTGGTGGGAGCTGCCTTCGCTGTACTTCGACCCTTATCTCGAAAAATTCACCGACGAGTACCGCCCGTTTGACGCTGGCCTGAACCATCTAGATCAAATCACGATGGACCAATGGCTGAGACAGCAGGGCGCTTCCGCAGCGGCCCTGAGATATATCGGAGGCTCGGGTGTGTCGGCACTCCATGTGCTGTGGCATGCCGCCATTCTGAAACTGCGGAAGGTGCCCCTATTCCCTCCTAGAGTTTTCCGCTTAAAAGGCGGAAACCAGGGGATGACGGATGCGTTTGCGGCGAGGCTCGGCGACCGCGTACGGCTGGAAAGACCCATCACGAAAATCGAGCACAGCCCGAACGCTGTGCGCGTTTACTATCGTGAATCCGGCGACGAAGAAACCATGGAAGCCGAATACTTAGTTTGTTGCATGTCAGCCGTGATGCTGCGGCAAATTCCAGTGCATCCGGCCTTGCCGGAGAGCAAGCGTTATGCAATTGCAACGGTTCCTTACTACACGGCTTCCCGGCCATTCTTTCAATCGCGCAGTCGCTTTTGGGAAAAGGACAACATCAGCCCAAACATCGAGTTCAACGAACGCTCGCTCAATCATATCTGGAGGATGGCGGATGATGTGGAAACGCAGCGGGGCCTACTTGTTTCCACGGCGGACGCTTTGACGACTGGCGAAGCCGCATTAAAGAGTTTTCGCCGCTATTATTCCGGCAAATCCGAAGATATCGAGCTGGCTTTGGTACACGACTGGTCGAAAGATCCTTGGGTCATGGCTTGCGAGACGCTGAATTATCCTCCAGGTGACCTCATGCGGCTTTGGCCAGCACTCTTCGAGCCTCACGAACGAATTCATTTTGCGGGGGCCTATGCGGACAATCTGAACTGGGGCATGGAAGCAGCCACGCGCTCAGCAAATCGCGTCGCCGAGCGAATTGACAGCGAATCGTGAGCCGTGGAGGAAAATGTGGTCCGTGAAAAAGCTATTGGACGAGGCAGGCCCCGAACGGTGCGTTTGAGACAACAGCAGACTACGACGACGGAACTATCCTTGCGGCCCAGCCGCCGCCCGGCGCCAGCTTGATTTTGAATTTCGTGGTCTTGTTAACCAATGTGCGCAGCAGCTTGTAGTCGCTTCCCATGCGATCGGCATTCACGCCATCCTGGTACGAAGCCATCTGGAAGTTGCCGTCGGACAAGAAGGAAAGATTGACCTCGAGTTCCCTAGGCGTCCAGTTCGTCATTGCACCGACATACCAGTCTCGGCCATTTCTTCGAGCTACCACCACGTAGTCCGCGATTCTTGCATCCAGCACCTTCGTTTCGTCCCATTCGGTGGGGACGGCTGTCAGGAAATCGAGAGACTCGGGTTCACGCATATAATTTGATGGACTGTCCGCTAGCATTTGCAATGGGGCATCGTAAACCACATACATTGCCAATTGATGGCAGCGCGTGCCCAGGCTCATAGGCCGGTTGTGGACCGGGGCAAAGCTGTCCTTTTGCGCGCTCAGCATCGCTCCCGGCGTGTAATCCATAGGGCCGAGAAACATGCGGGTAAACGGGAGCGTCACATTATGTTCCGGCTCGGTTTCCACGCTCCACTTACTCCATTCGAGGCCTCGCACCCCTTCCGCGTTGATGAGGTTCGGCCAGGTGCGCGTCATGGTGGCGGGCTTTTGGTTACCGTGAAAGTCAACGAGCATTTTGCGCTTGGCCGTTTCGCGGCTGACTTTATGATAGTAGTTGATCAACAGCTGGTCACTTCGTTGCATGAAGTCGACCTTAATTCCTTTGACGCCCCATTTGGCAAACTGTTCGAGCGCAGGCTCAAGCTGATCGTCGAGCGTCTTCCAGATCACCCAAAGAATGATGCCGACGTTTTTCTGCTTGGCATAGGCAGTCAATTCTTCCATGTTGATTTCGGGAACGACCTCGAGCACGTTTCCCAGCTTGTACCAGCCTTCGTCGAGGATGACGTACGGAATACCGTATTTCGCGGCGAAATCAATGTAGTACTTGTAAGTCTGCGTGTTGATGCCGGCTTTGAAATCTACGCCATAAATGTTGTTGGCATTCCACCAGTCCCAGGCCACCTTTCCCGGTTTGATCCAGGAGCTGTCTTGGACCTGCGAAGGCTTAGCGGTAAGCCAGACAAGCTGATTGGTCAGCAGGTCGCCGTCCTTTTCCGCCACCCCAATCAGCCGCCAAGGAAACGTGCGCGTTCCTTTCGTAACAGCAATATACTCCGCGCTTTCTACAACTTTGAGATCGCGGTCCCTTTCCAGTTTTTCTTTCAGGGGATAGGGCGGAAAAACCGCCGCCAGACCATTTCCGCTCGTGCCCCGCAACCATAGACCGGGGTAGTCTTCCAGGTCGGACTCTGCAATGGCGACCTTTGCGCCCTCACCCACGTCCACCACCGCAGGAAGAGTGGCAATAAATGCGGGAGCGATATCCCTTAAATGTTGGGGAACGTATCTACGTTCGTTGTGCGAGAAGAAGCTGTCCTCCTGCGGATAGAAAACAATGAAATCACTCGGGAAGTTGAAGTTCGCTTCTTCTCCGTATACTTTCACCTGTTGTTGAGGGAGAGACGTTTCCAAGCGATATGCCGCTCCTTCGTTGTAGGCGCGAAAAACAACGGCATAGCCGCCTTCCATGTCAAGGCGCAGCTCATTATAGCTCTCGCGGATCTTTGTAGATTTCTGGCGCACGACCGGCTCAAAAACCTGGTTGGAGCTGCTCTCTTTTGATCTTAGAACGTTTGCTTCTGCGCCAAACGTTTTGTCGTCGATGTTTATGGAAAGGGCAGAGTCCTGGAGAAGCACTTTTCCTTTTAGAAGCACATCGTAGCGAACTCCCTTGGCCGTACGAATTCTAATTTCGATTCTCTTGTCAGGGGAACGCAGGTCATAGCTCGACTGTGCCATCGTTCTCGCCGCACAAAACATAAAGATCGCGACTAACGCAACTCTTCGCGCAAGGCTGCTCATTGAACAATTCACCTCGTATTTCTTTAAATCATGGATTCTACAAATTGTTGACGGAAACTTCCTCTGGAAAATAAGTACGGACTCTTCGGGTGTCAATTTGACATTACTGAAGTCCCCTTTTGGCGCGACAAAAGGTAACCGCGAAGTGCTGGGCATTGGCAAACGGAAGAGCATCGACAAGCTCGAGATTCGCTGGCCGAAACCGAGCGGACGGCTGGAAACTTTCACAGATCTACCCATCGACCGCTACATCACCATTGTTGAGGGTTCCGGAATCAAGCGATTTCGGCGCCATTTAATAAGGGTATGGCTCGCCCGGCCGTACAATTCGAATACGATGGTCGGTAAATTGGAAGTGCGAGCGAGGCACCTCCACCTTGGGCATGTGGCAGGTTACGCATTTAACGTCCGCCACAGGGCATTTTGTGCCGGGTGAAGAAGCCCCGGGGCGTTTGGCCACCGCTGAGTTGTCTCGGTTCACATGCAGCGTTGCCGCTGCGGTTCCGGGATCATGACAAATTTTGCAATGGGAGTCATTGCCGGCGTCCTGCTGATTCAGGTTCAAGTGTGGGTCGTGGCACGCGGTGCAGGCTAAGTGCGGATCCTTGGGGTCGTGTCCGCGGCTGTTAAACAATCGATAGGGCTGGAAGCGGACGTTGTTGATGCCGCCGAGGTCCGGCATCATCGCGACCGAATCAACACCGCGGTGGCATGCGCCGCAGAATTCCTGCGATAACGTCTCCGCGTCAAGTGTCTTTGGATTAAAGATCACGGAATCCGCTCCTGTTTCGAGGAGTTTCGCCGTGGCGTGCTTTTCTCCGGGCCCATGGCAGGCTTCGCAACTTACTCCAGGAATCAGATTATCGAGCTGAAGTTTTCCATTTGCCAGTGCCGCGGTTCCGTGACAACTGAAGCAGTTACGTGCCTCATCGCTGTCGATGTCCCGCCCCGCCGCCTCCTTCAGGCTTGGCGGAGAATGGAGTGCGTCCCCGACAGTCCAGTCCAATCCATCGATGGCCGCATAGTAGCTCACGCGCCCCTCAAACAGCTTTCCTCCGTGACGGAATACGTAGGTTTGGGCAACGTGCGCATCACCAAACGCATAAAGAATCGGTTCATCGAGAATTTCCTTTCCGTCAGTCACACGGTATACGCTCTGCCTGCTGTCACTTACAATCTCGTACGAAAACCCTCCGGCGCGAAAGGTCATTCGGGGATGCGTCCGCAGCACAGCGCTTTCGACGGGCTTTTGCAAAGCACGTCCCATGGCCGTCTGCGAATATAGACTGCTCTTTTCAGCGTGGCAACTAGCGCAAGCCTGTGGGCCTATAAAACCTTCCCCTGCCAATTCCTTTCGTGGACGAAAGTCGGGGAAGCTGCTCGTGTGGCTTGATTTTGTCTGAGAGTGCGCTGGACAGGGAAGGAAAAAGGCATACGCGGCTCCCCAGCAAAGGGAGAACCGACGGACAGATCGGAGCTGAAACAACGCATTCAAAGCAAGAACCCTGGGATAACCTAAAGAGTCTTGTAGAGACTACTCCTCAACGACTCCCATTCCTTCCAGCACGGTCAGGATTCGGTCTACGCCTGATACGGCAATTTCTTCCTTCTTGCCGCTCGGCCAATGAATCTCAACTCTTTCGACCTTGGTGGCCGTTCCCAATCCGAAATGAAGGCGTTGGTCAGAGCTCGATCCGTAGCTGCCGCCGCTGATCAAGTCAGCGCGCTGGCGAACACCTCCGGCCGTCACAAAGACCTTCGCGCCAATGGCATCCCGCGGACTCTTCCCTCCGCCAACCAGTTTGAAAGTGAGCCAATGGTTGTCGTTCTTCACGACGTTTCTGAGGAGCACAGGTGCCGAATCCATGTTGTTCAGGACAACATCGGTGTGGCCGTCGTTGAAGAGGTCCCCGAACGCCGCACCGCGTGCGGGAATCACGTCGGCCAAGCCGCTCCCTGACGCAGGCGGAATCTCCTGAAACTTGGTCCCATCGAGATTGCGAAACAGCTGCGGCCGCTGCGCCCAGGTTGTACCCCAGTCGCGCTGGTCCACGGAGGGGTAGACGTGGCCATTTGCCACAAAAATGTCCAAGAGGCCGTCGTTATCGAAATCTATAAATCCAGTTCCCCACCCGAGGAACGGAATTGTTGGACCGCCCAATCCCGCCCGATACGTTACATCGGAGAAATTGTTGTCGCCATCATTCCTATAGAGCGTCTTGTAGTCGTCCGAGAATGTCGTGATAAAGAAATCCACTTTGCCGTCTCGGTTGTAATCTCCCACGGCGATTCCCATCGACGCTTGTGCCAGTCCCTCGTTGGTCAGAGCGAAACCGGACAAATAACCGACGTCCTCAAACGTGCCGTCGTGGAGATTGCGATAGAGATATCGTGGCACGGAATCATTGGCCACAGCCAGATCCACCCAGCCGTCGTCATCTTCGTCAATAAATACCGAGGCAAGGCCGTAGTAGCCCTGTGAGTCGGCGACTCCCGCCTTCTTGCTTACATCCGTGAACGTGCCGTCACCATTGTTATGGAACAAGTGATCACTCTCTCCAGGCAGTCCCCGCGGTCCGCACATGAAGGTCGCCCCACGGAATTGGCAGAAACTCGGCGAAAGGCCCGCTTGGCCCAGGACAGGCGGATGGTCCGCATCAAATTTCACGTAGCCGGGAACGAACAGATCCAGGAGGCCATCGCGGTCGTAGTCACCCCAGGTTGGCCCCGCGGACCATCCGCCTAAAGCGACACCCGCCTTTTCGGCTACATCAGTAAATGTCCCATCGTGGTTGTTGTGGTAGAGACGATTTTTTCCAAAATTCGCGATGTAGATGTCTGGCCAGCCGTCATTATCGTAATCGCCGACAGCCACGCCGAATCCCCATCGCTCATTCGTTACGCCGGCTTTTGCCGTAACGTCGGTGAAGGTGCCGTCGTGATTATTGTGCAGCAACATGGCTCGCGGGGCCGATTCCTTCCCCTTTAGAGCAGCGAACGTGGAACCATTTAGCAAATAGATGTCTAGCCAGCCGTCGTTGTCATAATCAAGCAAAGCTACGCCTGAACCAGGGGTCTCCAGGATGGTTGCCTTCTCAGGAGTTCCCGAAATATGGCGGAACTTGTCGAGGCCCGCATGTTTGGTGATGTCGATGAATACAACCGGCGCGCCATCCACAAAGCCACCTGCGGTGATGGGCCGGGACATGGCATCTTTCACCGGAGCGTGAGGCGCGCCGGTCGCGACGCCTGCGGACTCCGGTTTTTGAGGCTTGCGTTCCTCGCGCTCTTGAGAGGCAGCGTTTTGCCAAAACCAAGACGACAGCAAAGTGGCCGCCAGACAACCCCAGTAGACAATATTTTTTCGCATACCCCTTCACTTCGTTCCCCAGGCGCCCGGCGAATTTTGCAATCGTTAACTCCCAGCCGCAAATCTTCCAGATTTCCGTATCTGTCCACGAAACGCTTGCGTCGTGCCGGAATAGCATCGCACTTTTGCGTGAGGCGTGCTAGGCTCCACGTAAGCGGTTACGTATGACTTTCTGCGAGGATTTAACCTATGACACGCCCGTCCCCCGTCACTCGGTTTGTGGTGTTCCTGCTCCTTAACGCAGCATGTTGGTTCTCCCCGTCCGCGTTCCCTCAGGCCGCTGGTGCGCTGGCGATGACTCCGCCGATGGGTTGGAACAGTTGGAACAAGTTTGGCTGCAACGTGAGCGACAAACTCATTCGCGAAATGGCCGATGCGATGGTCAGCAGCGGGATGAAGGCAGCCGGCTATCAATATGTGAACATCGACGACTGCTGGCAGGTGAGTCGTGATGCCCAGGGAACTATTGTCGCCGATCCAGAAAGATTTCCCTCCGGCATCAAGGCGCTCGCTGACTATGTGCACAGTAAGGGTTTGAAATTGGGGATCTACACCGACGCAGGCACCGGCACCTGCGAAAAGCGGCCAGGCAGTCTGAACCACGAAGTGCAAGACGCCAAAACGTATGCCTCTTGGGGAATCGATTACGTGAAGATCGACTGGTGCAATGCGGAGGGTCTCGACCCCGAGGTGCAATACGCGAAATTCCGTGATGCGTTGGCGCAATCCGGCCGCTCCATCGTGTTCAGCATTTGCAACTGGGGCGTGAAAGCACCGTGGCGCTGGGGACCGAAGACCGGCAATTTGTGGAGGACCACGGGTGACATCAGCGACAGCTACGAAAGCATGTCTTTGATTGGGTTTGGACAGAATGGTTTGGAGAAATTTGCTGGTCCAGGGCACTGGAATGATCCGGACATGCTGGAAATCGGCAACGGCCATATGAATCGCGCCGAATATCGCACGCACATGGCGCTCTGGGCTTTGCTTGCCGCCCCTCTTCTGGCGGGAAACGATCTCCGTGATATGTCCGCGGAAACGAAGGAACTTCTGACGAGTTCTGAAGTGATTGCCGTTGATCAGGACTCAAAGGGAATACAAGGGCACCGCTTTTGGCAGGAAGGCCCGCTGGAGATCTGGGGGAAGCCGCTGGCCGACGGCAGTCATGCTGTCGGGCTTTTCAATCGTAGTGAGTCCACAATCAAAATGACCCTTGATTTCAAAACGATCGGCGCGCCAAGCTCGGCCAGACTTCGCGACCTCTTGGATCACAAGGACTTGGGCGCCGCGCAGGACTCTTATGCGACTGAAGTGCCGACGCACGGCGTCGTGCTGCTGAAAGTTTCCAAATAGCTGGGATCAAGAGAATTCGACGGCAACAAGTCTTCCGGGAACTTACCTGAGTTGCTCAGGCTTTGGGGTGACCTCTCTGGTCGTTTTTTTCTCTTGCTCCGGTATCTCAGAGCGGTTGAGCTCGTCCAGCTTCTTAAGGGCCGCCCTTGCCTCTTCCTGGCGGCCAAGCTTTGCATAAGCCCGACCCAAAAGGAAATACGCCTGTTTCATCCGCGGCTCGCGCTGCAAGGCTTCCTTTAATTCGGGGACAGCCGCCGTGAACTGTCCATCCTGAAACAATGCATTCCCGAGGGCGAACCGGCCTGCAACAGCATCTGGAGCCAGAGCTACAGCCTTCTTTAGCCATTCAATTGCATGAGAATAGTCTTGTTTGTACGTATAGCAGGCCCCCAACCCATAGGCGACGTCATAATTCAGCGATCCATTCTTCTCTGCCTGCAGGTAGTAAGTGATCGCCTCATCGAATTTCGACTGGGACCGCTTCAGCTCGGCTAACTCCGTTGTAACCTCCACGGAGCGGGGATTCACTTCCAAGGCCTTGGCGAATTCGCTCTCAGCTTCCGTTGGGTTTTCGGCACTCAGAGCCGCTTCCCCGAGGAGTTGGTGTACACGGAAGGAATCCGGAGCCATGGAAAATAGCCGCTGATATTCGCTTTGTGAAAGCTTTTTGGAAGCAAGAGACAAATAATAAAGGGCGTCAATGCTTCTCGGATCGGATTCGAGTGCCCTTCGAAGCTCCTCAAAGGCTTGCAGAGGCTTCCCTTGGGCAAGCTCCGCTCGAGCCAGGGCTACTCGAACGGGCACATCTTTGGGGTACTTACGCAGATGTTTCTCCGCCAATTGAACAGCCAGTGCATAATCCCCGCGATAAAAGGCCCGCGTACATTCCGTAAGCGCAGATGACTGGCCATATGCGCGGCTCGAGATGACAACCATAAGAATCGACAACAAGAGACGCCTTAAGCTCGACGACAAAACGGAGAATTCAGATTTCCAAACGTGCGTCTTCATGGAGTTTCAAGTGGCCGTACTTCCACGATGCGCAGGAATTCCTGACTTCTTTCTGCCAGTAAATTTTTTAGCTCCTCGAAACGCTTGGCCTGCGCCTCCTGCCTCGAATCTTTCGTACGGGTGTAGAGCATCAGGAGGTAGAAGTTCGCGGCATAATGGTCCGGCTCAATTCTCAATGCGAGTTGGATCTGTTTCTCCGACTGTTGGTAATCTTTGCGGTTTAAATACCACCGGCCGAGTTCAGCCAGCGCGTCCGGAAAATCCGGCTTGGCTTTCAAGGCCTCTTGCAGCTCCATGAAGGCCTCGTCCATCCGGTCCTCTTCCAAGGCAATCGCCCCCCAATAATAATGAGCCCGTGTGGCGGTTTCGGGGTTTCCTGCGGATTGCTTCAACCAGGGAAGCGCATGCTCGTAATCTTTGGCCCGAAAAAGTGTGGCACCCAGAGCCAGCTTGCCGCGTGGATCCTGCGGTCTCAGTTTAAGATACTTCTCGAAGTACGGAACTCCTTCCGCCGGGTCTTGCCGGAAAGCCGAGGCCGCTCCCATTGCGTAGTTGTAATCTGGATTTTCCGGCTCGAGCTTGACAGCTCTTTCGAACGAGTCTCGCGCTTCTGCAACAAGGCTCAAATCCGTACACACGACGCCAAAGTAGTAATGCAGGCTCGCATTGCCCGGCTCCAGGTCCCGTGCATGCGCCAAGTAGCCAAGGGCCCCCTGATGGTCTTTTTGGAGCCGGGCAACTCGTGCCAATTCCCGTAGCAAACGTACCGAGGGTTTTCCACCAACGAAAGACTTCTCCAGCGTGGCGCGCGCTTCTACCAGCCTGTTCAAATGTTCGTAAGCCAAGCCGAGTGACTCCAGCAAAGCCGAACCGAGTTGCTGCCGGCCTTGCAGATTCTCAAGGAGGGCGACAATGAGGTCGTCGCGCTTGCCGAGGATTAGCCCTAACAACGCTTGCTGGGCGTCCGGCTCGGAAAGGTCCGGAGCGTCCATTAACCGCCCAGCTGCGTCGTCGGTGCCCTTGCGGTTCGACAGTCCAGCGAAATCGGCGCAACGAATGGACAAGGTCTGCGCGCTCGTCTGGTTTTCTGCAGGGAGACGTGAAACGTAATTGAGTGATTCCTGATAACGGCCTTGTCGTAACAAAAGAGCGGCACTCTGATAAGCCGCTTCGGTGTTTGCCGCGTCATATTCGAGCACGCGCCTATAAACGTCGAGCGCTTTGCGCACCGCCTGGGGGTCTGCGGCGGCGTTCTCTTGGTACAGCCGCCCCAGGTTAAGATAGGCCCCAGTGAACTTCGGTTCTCTCGCAATTGCCCGGCGAAGGCTTTTTTCGGCTGCGACGTAATCGCCTTGCTGTGCCTCGACGATGCCAAGCAGATTGTCGAAGCCCGCATCCCCCGGATACTGGTTGGCAGCCTCTGCGAGCGCATGGCGCGCCTTTTGGAGATCGTGTTCCTGGATCAACTGTTGGATCAGCAGAATTTTCTGCTCTCTGGCGCCAGTTTGGATCTGCCGTGAATGAGCGGAGCGCAGAAGCAGAGGAAACAGAAAAACGGCCACAGACATCACTGGGATCGACAGGCGTGATTGCATAGAAGCGGCCACCGAGTCCATTCTCTCACAGGGCATTATGAAGTTTGGAGCAACGATCCATGTCCGCTGATTAATACTTTGGATGAGGGCACGTCCTCCGCTGTCTTATACTATTTGCGGATTGCGCACCCCTTGAGCGCCCAAGGAATATGGTTCTGAGAGTGCTTTTGATCGGATGACCGGCGCTGCCAGATCAATAAGAATGCGAAGAACTGGATCAGATCCATGCAGCCTCCAAACGTTTCTCTGAAGTGCTTGCCTAGCCACCATCTCCTCCTGCTGTTCTTATGCGCGGCAACTCTCTGTTGTGCGCAGGAGAATCCGCTACCTTCGCTGGAAACCCAGGTGGCTCCCGGCATAGAAGCGCTAAAGTCAGGCGATCTTGACACGGCAGAGAGGATTTTTGCGAACGCACTCCAGCATGGAGCTAAGCATCCGCTCGTCTATCACAACCTGGGCGTCATCGCACAGATGCGCAATTTACATGTGGAAGCCATCCAAAGGTTTCACGAGGCATTGGCCCTCCAGCCAGCTTATGGTCCTTCACGGCTATTGCTCGGAGCCAGCCTGCTTGCAGTTGGCAGACACACGGAAGCCGTGCACGAACTGGAGCGCGCGGTCAAATTGATGCCGGAACAACCGCAGGCCCGTCTCCAGCTGGCGAAGGCTTATGAGGCTTCGGAGAACTGGCTCTCAGCCGCGCAGCAGCTCCAGAAACTCATCGAGATGGCGCCGCATGATCCGGAATACGCTTATCAAATGGGCAAAGCCTGGATGCGGCTTTCCGGTTGGTCGTATCAGCAGATTGCGCGAATTGACGCGAAGTCCCCACGATTGCAACAAGGTCTTGGGGAAGAGTATTTGGCTCAGCAAAAATACGATTTGGCGCTCGTGGCCTTCCAGCGTGCCGCGGAGGCAGATCCGAAACTGCCCGAGGTTCACCTGGCTATTAGCGCAATTCTTCTGGAACAGAAGAAATACGACCAAGCGCTTGCGGAAATTGACGCAGAACTGAAACTTGTGCCCCAGAGTAAGGCCGCCGCGGAGCTAAAAGCAAAGATTGAGGATGCGAAGCCGGTTCAGCGCCTTGATTGGCGCGCTGTACCGAAAGAAAAGAGGTAGGTTATCACGCTGACTGCGCTTGCCTTGTGGCTAATATTGCCCGTCGGTGCTCAAACCCTTGCCTTGCAGCAAGACGATCCCTCTTCATCGAGTCTCTCTCTTCAGCTTTCGGAATTGAAGGTGGATCCGTCACGTCAGACGGAGCTGGAGAGGGCCATTAACGCGCGAGACCACGCGGCTGTCGAAAGGATTTTGGTTGAAGAAGCCGAACGCGATCCGAAGTCACCGCGGTCGGCAAAATTGCTTGCTATCGCCGCCGCGGTTTTCTTCCTCGATGGTCATTACGTGAACGCCGTCATCGCGTGGAAAAAAGCCGAAGCCATTGCGCCACTCGACGATCGGAGCCGGTTCACGCTGGCAATGGCGTGCATCAGGCTCAACCGGCGGGATTGGGCGCGCCCCGAATTAGAAAAGCTCGCTGCGGCACAGTCGCAGAATCCACTTTTCTTGTACTGGCTCGCGCGTTTAGATTATGATGAGAGGAACTACGGTTCCGCTGTCGCTCGGTTGCAGAAAGTTATCGCGCTCGACCCAAAAATGGTGCGCGCTTACGACACTTTGGGGCTCTGCTTCGACTACCTCGGTAAATTTGATGAAGCGGTAAAAAACTATAACCGCGCCATTGAACTGAACCGGCTGCAGCCAAAACCGTCTCCCTGGCCTCAAGTGGATTTGGCCATTTCGCTGATTGCACTAAATCAGTTGCCCGAGGCGGAAAAGAATCTTCGCGAGGCAATCGGTTACGACTCGCAGCTTCCCCAGGCGCACTATCAACTTGGCCGTGTTCTTGAAATGCAAGGGGCATATCAATCGGCCGCCGACTCCCTTAAAACTGCCATTGCACTGGCCCCGGAGTATCCCGAACCGCATTATCTGCTTGGAAGAATCTATCACCGGCTGGGAAATGAACCACTCTCGAAAGCGGAAATTGCACGTTTCCAGCAACTAAAGAAGGCCAGCGAAGAACAAGCTGCGCGAGCGACTGAGCAAGGACCACAGTAACCGGAGGCCATTGAATCCGTCATCTGAAATTGTCTCGGTGAGTTCCACTCGAAACTTTTGCTCAGAAAGACAGCGCCCCGACTCATCATCGGGGCGCCGGTCGTTTTGGGGTGTATTAGCGTGTTCGCTTGTCAGAATTCGATTCTTGCGCCCAACTGAATTCTTCGCGGCGCGCTGACATTGCCCGTCCAGCCGCCGAAGTTCGGCGAATTAATGTGGAAGTCGAACGCACCGTTGTTTCCGGCGATGTTGAAATTGCTGTCATCGACAAACAAATGAGTGTTGAACGCGTTATAAAACTCCGCGCGGAATATGAAGTTGAGTCTCTCGTTCAGCTTTGTGTTCTTGGTTATGGCAAAGTCCACGTTTTTGTAGTTCGGCCCTCTGAAGCCAAATATGCGCGGACCTTTACCCGTGTATCCAAACACGCCTGTGCAGCCCCGGCACGCCCCGGCCGGCTCAAAGGAAGTTAGAGGTTCGAATGCAGCTACGTTGAGGAGTGGCCCTTTCCCAGGATCGAAACTGTTCGGGTCCTGCAGGAAAGGGTTCGCTCCCGAAATGAGTGCCGGTAAGCATCCTTGTCCAGTATAAGAAGTTAGGCAAGCATCGGAGCGAATCCACAGTGGCGTGCCTTTCGAGTAGCGAATAATGGGGCTGATTTGCCAGCCTCCCGCCAAACGATCAACAGCGCCGTTATCGTGCAAATAACGCTTGCCCCTACCGAGAGGCAACTCATAAACGAAGGCAGCGGAAAGGGTCTGCGGAACGTCATCGGGCGCAAGAGAACGATTCCGCCTCTCTTCGAAAGGCGAGATCACTCCTTGCGAGGCGTTCCAGGTGGAAGCGTCACGCTGCGTATTGTCCGCAGCATTCGTGAGGAGTTTTGAGTTCGTATAGGCCACCAGCATGTATAAGCCTTGGCTGTAGCGCTTCTCGAACTTCAACTGGAAGGAATGGTAGATGGAGCTGCCGTGATTTTCATTGAGCCCCTGAAGTTTGTCGCAGAACTGGGGGAAAGGAAGCAATGCCTGACCGACTGTCGGAGAACAATTTCCGGCAGCATTGAGCTCTGCGATCCAGCCAGGGTATGGGGGAGTCACTCCGAAGAGTGTCTGGTTGTCCGAAGTAAACGGAACGTCTAGCTCGGGCACGTAACTGCAATTGGCCCCCGGTGTCGGATTGCCCGTAGCGCACGAAGCATCAATCGGAGTTGTATTGGCGTAAAACGCCTGAATCTTTGCGTCGAACGGATTCAGAACGTTGACGGGGTTCAAGCTCGACGGCAAGCGCGAGCCCTTGTTTCCTACATAAGCCACGCTCAGGAAAACATTCTGTGGAAGTTGCCGTTCAATGGTCAGGTTCCATTGTTGGGAATAGGACCGCCTGTTGGCATCCAGTGGACGGTAAAGGATATTAGTGTGGCCGTTGTCGAAGGAACCCGAGATAAATGGCGGAGTCAGCGCGGGCGCCGGGACTCCGTTGTCGACGTAGAAAGTGGGATCGTTTTGACTTGTCGTCGGATCTTTGAGCGTGCCGAAGGACTGACTTAGGTTGTACCCGTCAAGCTGAATCCCTCCGTTCCAACCTGGGTAGAATGCCTGCGTAAGGAAAACGCCGTATCCGGCTCGAACAACGGTCTTCGGGTCGTAGGCGTAGGCGATACTCAAACGAGGAGCAAAACCCTTGCGCCAGGCCTTTTCCGGGTATTCCGCTCCGTAACAAGCAGGTTGGCACGCCGAGCCGCTACCTGCAAAAGCCAAGCTGCCTGGTATTCCGTCCGGATTCATGCCTGCGGGATCAAAGAACGAAAGGTGATTGTATTTTTCCCGCGAAGGCGAAAAGTAATCCCAACGCACGCCGAAATTCGCGGTGAATTTTGTGGTCACCTTCCAAGAGTCGTTGACGTGCAGCGCCCAGGACTTTTGACGAGGGTAATTAGCGCTGACCGTTCGGCGGTCTACGGAACCGCCGGTGACGGCTCCGAGCAGGAAATCCGCCACCGGGGCGCCGCTATTGAGGCTAGGTATGGCTGTAGCTGAGCCGCTGAAATTATACGAACCTGCCTGATTGGTGTGCTGGTGAACGTTGCCTTGGATGTTTCGCCAATCAAAACCAAAGGTGATCGTATGATGGCCGAGAGTTTTGTTTGCGGTGTCGTTCAGGTCCCAAGTCGGACGAGTCGTGACATTCCCCGCTGGGGGCCCAGTGCTGTTCGAAATCTGATTGAAGGTGGTGAAAGTAAACTGAGGCAGCGAGTTGTTCCCCGCTGCTCCCGCCACCAGCGGTAGTGTTCCGGCTTTCGCGGCATCCAGGATCTGCGGCTCGGAACCATAGCCCTCATTGCGGTTCAGGTATCCCAGAGTCATGTGGTTGGTCATGGTTGTAGAGAACGTGTGTTCCCAGTTAAAGCGCGCAATCGGCGAGTTCTGCGGTCTTGTCGGTGACTCCGTGGAGATGATCGGCGGGAGCTCCGTCGCCGTATTGTAGCCCGTAAACTGCCGCCACCAGAAGAAATAGAAATGGTCCTTGTCCCCATAGCTGTGGTCAATGCGGGTCATGAAAACATTACTGTTGGAGACCAATGTGTCCGGCACTGGCTTGGAAAGCGTGTAATTGTTGAACGGCTGAGCGTTTGTTGGCTGGGGCAGTTCCTTTAGGTAAGCCAAGGCAATTTGGCTGAAACAATTCGAAGGGATCTTGTTGCCGGGGAATTGTTGCCCTGGTCCCACTCCAGCGGCGGCCTGGCACGCTGCGCTGGCATTGCCGGGCATATAAACAGGAATCAGTTGGCCCTTGCTGTCCTGCCAGTCCGTGAAATCCCCGGCTCGCTCGAGCATCGAAGGGATTGAAAGGGTGGGAACGTTCGAGCCGCCCGCTTGATGAAAGGCCTCCCAGTCGAAATAGAAGAATGAATGATGCTTGGAAGTCCCGTGGTAAAGGAACGGAATCTTGATAGGACCCCCAACGTTTGCCCCGAAGTCGTGCTCGTTATCCGGCGGACGCCGGTCGCAACCTGGAGTGCTGCAACTTGCATTCCAAGGCGCCGCATTGAATGATTTGTTGCGAGCATATTCAAAAGCCGCGCCGTGGTAGGTGTTGCCGCCGGATTTGCTCACCATGGTAATCTGGCCCGACGACGATGAGCCATATTCAGGAGCATAGGCCGAAGTAAGAACCTTGACCTCCTGCACCATGTCCGGGGACATCTGAAAGTCGCCCTGGATCGAGACCATGCCGCTCTGGCTCATAAAGCCTTCCTGCATGGTTGCGCCGTCCAAAAGCGCCTCGTCGCCGGACTGCAGTCCGCCGTTGATGCGGGCGTTGAATGCCTCATTGCTGCTGCCAGTGGACACTCCAGGCAGAAGCACTGCGAAGCTTGCGGAAGACCGAGGCTTGCCCGATACGATGAGCGGCAGATCCTTGACTGTCTCAGGATCCATGCCCCCCTGCAACGTTCCGTTGTCGTAGTTAATGAGGGTATTTTCACCTTCCACGGTAACTGTCTCAGTCGTCGCGCCTACCTTTAACGTGGCATCGGCATGACCGGACTGGTTGATCGTTAAAACGATGTCTTTTTGGATGTAGTTCTGAAATCCTGCTTTGATGACCTTCAGATCGTATGTGCCCGGCGTCACGTTGCGAAAGGTGTATTCGCCTCTCTCGTTGGTTGTCACTCTCATTTCGAAGCCGGTAGCTTTGCTGGTCAGAGTTAGCTCGGCGTCGCCTACAGCCGCGCCGGACGGATCCATGACAGTGCCACCCAAGGTCGCATTGCCTATTTGCGCGTGCGCGGAGATGGCCAGAGCCAACGTGACCATACAAAAGACAAGTAAGAAGCCAAGATGAAAGATTGCAAAACTCACTGGTTTCCGGAACATTCTTGTCACCTCGCAGATTGGACTCCCTCGCAAGGTCCCCCAAAGCTGAATTCCAGGAAGGTTTTCCACTCTCGGAACGTGGGCTCGACGTAAGCGCTTACGTTCCCAATGGTTGTGCATTATTCGCGCCGCCTCTCGCCCTGTCAAGAACAAAATCAAGAATTCGTTTGTTTAATCAGCTCTTCTGATGGCGCATTGCTCCCAGGCTGGACGTGGCTGGCGGACTCTCTACGTCGTTTTCTGCCAAACCATAACCGAGTCTTGTTCAACCCAAGCGCAACTTGTGACGACTCTCCGCTCTCAGCCCGCGGCAACCTTCAGGTGGCCACGATCTGCGATTTGTGTCTCCCGGCTCAAGCTCGAATTTCTGAACTTTACCGTTGAGGAATACTGAAAACTCTACCCTTGAGCCGAGGAAAGTGAGCGTCGTCCTTGCGCCAATCCGAAACAAGGTCCACCTCGAGCCTTCATCTAGAAACATGATCGTCATCGTCTCAACGGAGGGTTGTGGGACAGCTTCTAGAACAGAAACAGGAATCTCACTTCGAGAGCGGTGCTGCCGCTGTTGACTGGCGGACCGTGAGTTGAGTGGAGATTTTGATTTCACGACCTTCAGTGGGACCAGTTCGTAATAGCCTCAACCGCTGAAGCCCCGATTGCTGTTCGAGGAATCATGATCGTAGTTAGCTGAGGATCGGTCAGCCCAGCAAGCGCGATATCGTCACATCCGATGACGGAAACATCCCTGGGAACTTGCAAGCCGGCTCGTCGTAGTCCACGCAGGGCTCCCACAGCCATCAGGTCATTGGCGGCAAGTATGGCGGTTGGCCTGCTGTTCAACGTCATCATTTCCCTGACAACCTGCTCGCCGCTCTCCAATCTGAAATTCCCTTCGAGAATCAGCGGCTCAGTATGCAGAGACTCTCGATGATTCTTCATCGCTTCGAGGAAGGCCTGCCGTCTAAGTTGTGTTGATTTGAAGCGCACCGGCCCGCTAATGAAAGCAATCTGCCGGTGCCCAAGTTTCAGGAGATGTTCGACCGCTTCATGAACGCCCTTTTCGCAGTCTATCCGTATGTTGCTGATATGCGGGCCAACCTTTCCGCTATCCAGAAAAGCCACAGGGATTTCGCGCGAAGAGAAACGTTCGATCACGGAGAGACTCATCTCCGTTGTCAGAATCATGACACCCCGCACTCTCAATCGAGCAAACGCTGAACGTACCGGGTGTCGCGCTCGGGGTCGTAGTTCGTATTAAGAACGATTACGTCGTAACCCAATTCAAGGGCTTTCTCCTGAATGGATTTCACGAGGTCTGGAAAAAATGGATTGGTAATATCTGAAATGATTAGTCCGAGCATCCTGCTCCGGCCGGAAGCCAAGTTGCGCGCATGGATGTTCGGCGTGTACCCGATGCGCTCAATCGCGCTGAGAACCTTCCGTTTGGTGCTGTCACTGACAAGCGAGTCTTATTGATGACATGAGATACCGTGGCAGTGGAAACTCTCGCCAGCTTTGCCACTTCTTTTATTCGAACAGTGCTCATTCTCGACGCAATGCCTGGTATCGAGCTAAGGGCTTGAATTAACTAAACGGATCTTGGGCGCGTCTACTCATCATGGCTTGCCAGGATAGAAACACTGCATTCTGATTTTACTGCAAATCCCTGGCAAAGGTCCCGACGCAGAAACCAATGCCCGGTCAATCTAGACAAGCTGAAGACTTTGTAGCTGTAAGGGGCATGCATGACCTTCATGCTTCAGACGCTCCCAACAGTGTTCAGCTGTATGGTTAACAGCTGGGGGGTATAAAACTCTAAGTGCCGCGTTTGGTGTCGCTTACGAGCCTTATCGCCGTTTATCCTGCCCTTGAATTGGACGGGAGTTGGACGGAACCTTTGCGTCAGCTCCCTTCCCCATGTACGCAACAGCCTTCGAGTTTGCAGCAAAAAAGTTTCGCAAACCGCCGCCATGGTCGTAGTGCCCGTGAGAAAGCACGGCAAGGTCAACGGAGTAGATATCAATGGCCAGAGCGGCGGCGTTGTCCATGAAATGCCCTGAAGAGGCCATGTCAAAAAGCATGGAGACGTTGTTGCGCTTTAGGTGGAGTGAGAGGCCCCACTCTGTAGTAATTGCTGTTCCAGTGGTTGTCTTAACGTGGTCAGTGAGCGATGTGATTTCCATACTGTTCGATCTCTGGTCCCGCGGACTGCAGGGTTTCGTGTTCCAGCCGAGCATGGAGTTGCAAATCCGGCGCACTCCAACTACAGTCCAAAACGGACTATTCTTATGGCAGATTCAGCCAACTTAGCCAGGTAAGGCCACTTGAATCATCAGGAGTTATGGAGCGGGCGATGGGGAATCGAACAGAGCACCCATCGAATTCGCGATGATTTCAGCAGATTTCATAGATTCTCGAAACTCTCCCTCTTCTCATGGCAAATGGCTTAGAAGCCTTCAAAGATGGACTGCCGCCTTCTGCCGCCTCAATAATGCTTCTTCTTGCTCCCAAGCGCGCCTGCTTCTGGCTTGCGAAATGCACACGCCGAGAAGCAGGCTCATGCTAACCACCACAAAGATTCCTCTCATGGTCTTGCTCCATCGTCGGTTTCAACAGCTGAGGAACAATGCTAGCGGCAACGCGTACTTGCAATAGATGACTATACTCGCCCGCAGGAGCGGCAGAAAGGGCAGGGGCTTTCGAAGGAGTGCGAACAGGACGGATGCTTAAGAAGCGAATAGCAACCGGGACTTCCAAACCGTACTTGGCATAGCGATCGAAGATCAGAAACCTGGGAGCCGAATCAAAAGGAAATGCCTCCCGCAACTGTTGGATGATCCACTGCGTTGTGGGATGTTTGGTGACGTTGAAGTGCAGAATGCGTCGGCCTTCGTGCCTGATGATAAAGAAGCAGTAAAGCAGGCCGAAGGTGGCCGTGGGAACGGTGAAGAAATCCATCGCGGGCGATAGCTTCCTTGTGGTTGCGAAGAAAGGTAATCCAGCGCTTGGCAGGGTCCGGGTTCCTTTGGGCCCGCTTCATCCAGCGAGAGATCGTTCTTTCGGAAACATCGAAGCCGAGCATGAGGAGTTCGCCGTGGATGCGAGGAGCTCCCCAGGAAGGGTTCTCGGTCACCATTTGGAAGATCAGATCGCGAACTTCTTGGGATATGGCTCCTCTTCCGAGGCGCTTCCTGACCTTGGAGATCAGCATCCAGTACCAACGGAAACCGGCGCGGTGCTACCGGACCACGGTTTCGGGTGTGACAACCAAGAGTGCCTGCTTCCAGCCGGACCAGCAGCGGCGAACGATCAGCCAGAAGAGCCTGTCGAGCAACTCGAGCCTTGGGCGTGGATGACGGCGTTTCATCACAGAAAGCTGCTGGCGTAAGGCCAGATTCTCAAGTAGCAGACTCTTCTGCGAGCACAAGAGGCGAACGAGGGTTGCGAAAAGAGACCCCGAGGAAACGAAACATGGCGAACAGTTATACCAGAACGCTGGTGGAGACGACGGCCGCTATGTCATTGATTCCAAAGCTGGCCGGAGTTTTGGCGAAGCACAGAGACTTGATTTTACACTTGTCTTTTCTGCGCATTGAGCCATGAGGCGTATTTTTCCGCCATTGCTTCGAAACTCACCGAATTGTCGGCAACGGTTTCCTTGCCGTGCACCATTTTGATCACGGCATTCAGCCGCACGGGACCCTTCCATTCGGGGACCGAAGCGAGCCGCGCGATGCGTTCCTTGCCGCGCGCGATGAAGGCGTCCGCATCCATCGTCGCATCCTTGATGTATGCATCGGCCGAAAGTTGTTTCCCAGTCGCGAGCTTCACGAATTCGCCGAAGTTCTTGAGCGAGCCGAGCCTCCAAACCTCGCGCATTTCTTTCCCGACGGAGGGGTTATCCACGATGTAACCGTACTTTTCGTAGAAATACTCCCGCCATTGCTCGAGCGCAAGCTCGGCAAGGCCGTAGGCATGGTAATACGCGGAGCTGTCGGAACTGTAGATATGAGGCACGGTGAGCGCCCAGAGCGAATCCTCGCTCATATCCATGTATTTCCGGTACATGTCCTTCGCGATCCGCATCACCTTTTCCACATCGAGCTCTTTCGTTTCGTACACGAGTTTCTCGAATTCCGAAACGAACATGATGCTATAGAGGTTTGTCGGCGCGACTATGCGGAGCTTTCGCACCTTCCGCTCAAAGAGATCGAGCGGGTAGGGAGCGCCTTCCCTGTTTTTCGCGTAGCGCGTGCGCCACTCGATGCTTGAAAGCATCGTATCCATAAACTGGCTGTGCGTTTCCGCCCAGGCGATCGATGCCGGCGGCCATTCGGTGTTGAGGCAGGTTTCTTCCTGCTCGCTCGCAAGCCGGTCCGCCGCATGCCCTCCTTCGTGGAAGAGGGTATCGTGCCCCTGTTCGCCCGCTCCCGGCTGGCCATAGACCACATTGCAAGTGAAATTGGCGGCACCGGGATAACGCTTGCCGCTTTCAAAATGCACGAGATCGGGGTAATGGCAAAAACCGTTATTGTACTTGCCATCGCGCTGCAGGAGGTCAAGGTGAAGCGTGCCGCCTTGGAAATCCATGCCGACCGCGGCGAACGAACGACCCCAGCGCATCAGCGCTTCTTCGAAAGAGTAATAAGCGTCTTCCTCAAGCGTGAGCGATCCCGCCATCATGTAAAGGAAATTCCAAGGCTTCCGGAGTCCGGACATTTTTTCGGCTTCGAGCTTACGGATATCTTCGAGGCCGTATTTCGTGCGTTCGTAGATGTCGGAAAAGAGCTTGAAGATCTGCCCTTTTGTCATGCCGTCGCTCACGTGCACGTGGTAGGCGTAATAGTCCTCGAAGCCGAGGGCGCGGGCGAATTCGTTGCGAAGCCCCACGACGGCCACATATTCCTCGAGTGCGAGCGTTGCCATCGTCTCGAGCGCGTCGAAACATGCTTTGCGGACGGCCTCGTCGTGGTTCGTCCGCACCATCATGCGCATCGCGACCTTCGATGCCGGCACGAAGGCGTTCGTATGCGGGTCGATGTAGCCTTCTTTTGCGGTCGCGAGCTTCTGCTCGATGTCCGATTCCAGTTTTCCGATCTTTGCCTTGAGCGGCATGAGCTCCGCCGGCGTCTGATAAAGCTTGAAGAAATCTTCCCAAATCCGCAGGCGTTCGATCTCCTTCGGTGATGTTGCGGAAGCCGAGATCGCCGCCCGGACGTGTTCCAAGTTCCTTGCATCGGCGCGGAAAGCGTCGCGCGCTTTCTCGGCGTCATTCATTGCGTCCTTCACGGCATGGTCGCCCATTTTGAAGAGCCAAAACGCTTCTTCAAACGCCCGATGGAGTTTCAGATGCGCCGCGTTCAACTCGTTGAGCAACATTTCCGCTGATGGATTCATCGCAGTTTTTTCCGAAAAGAAACTAGGGTAAATCTAGTCTATCTCAAGTGGCAAAATTTGAGCTTTCATCTCCGCGACGAAATTCCGAGTCTTTTCAGGAAGTATCCGACTGCTATGCTCAACCTCACGCTTCGAAAAGTTTCGAAGCGCCTTAACCGCCCAGGAAAGTCCTGCCTGATTTCTCTCATGCCACTTCTTCAACTATGTTCGCCCATTCAAAGCGCTCACGGCCATCCTGCGGAACTGCTGGAGCGAGCGAAAGGAACGCTTAGCCCGACACCGCGATCTCGACCTACAGAGTCTATGACGGGCAGCCAACCAAGGCCCGCGTGAGTATTCCCCGCAACCGGCGCGCAGAGCACATCGCGATACTCGGAAAGACCGGCACTGGCAAATCTTCGTTACTCCGTTTCTTTTTGAAGCAGGACATCCAAGCAGGACGGGGTTTTCGCATGCTTCGACCTTCACGGGGATCTGACGCCATTCGTGCTGGCGGCAGTGGCAGCGCAGGAAAGACTCGAAGACAGGGTATTGGAACGCAGCACCCCGTACACCTTGAAAGTACAATAGCCTGCAGTGCATGCGCCCATAAGCCTCTGCTGGAGAGCTGTGGCTGGCGAATTGTTACCTAGGTTGAGCGAGGACCGTTCTGAGATCCTCGTGCAAGAGGGAAAGGTGTGGCCCAGAATGGACCGCCAAAATGGCCCAGTCTCTCGCCGCCGCTAACATTTTCCATGCCGGAGCCTTCCGCTGGGTGTTGCAGGAGTTGTTTCTCTGGCGCTTGCGGCGGGAGAAAATGCGGGTGGTGATGCTGACGCTGGACACCATGGTCATGGATAACGATGAGGCCTTGCAGCGGGAAGGGTGCGACCCGACCTATAAAAAGGTCAAGGGATTCCAACCCTTGCATTTGATTTGGGAAGGCAAGATCGTCGATGCCATTTTCCGGCGTGGCAAGCGGCACAGCAACTACGGCCGCGATGTGGAGAAGATGATCCGGCTGCGACCTGTAAAGCTGTTGGATTGATTGTCTGACAAGGAGGAACTGATCAGACCGTGCGTCCCATCACACGTAGCCTACGAGGCAGAGCGGGGAGGCAACGAACCGTTCGAAGCCCTCGGACGATGTACCCACAAGTGCAAACTTGGCACCAGAACCGCGAGGAGACGGTGTATCTGCCAGCATAAGGCGGAGACGGGCCTAGGCTTGGTGGCACGACCAGAATACACAAACGCTCGTAAGCGTCGTTAACTTCAGAGGGCCTAATATGCTGCGGGGCTCTTCATGCGGTGAGCACGGCGGCTCCGGATTCCGCCGTCATGGGTAAACAACACTATCGGCGTACAGAGCGGGTCTAACCCATCGTGTCACTCCAACGGAACAGGGTAAATCCATATCGCTCCTCCGTAATAGGGGGAAGGTACATCGCAAGATGAACCGACGGCGGTGTGGACAGCAGGTCAGGGAGAAAGTGAATGCTGCTCTGTAATGGAGCAGATACCGGTTGCGTCAGTTGCGTTGACCACATCACCGGACGCGAAAGCGGGCAGACTTCCCTGAGGTGCTTCACACGCGAGAACTCGGCAAATCGGCATATGAGGCAAAGCAGATGACGACGGCGCAAGCCGTTGGTGCGGTCTCAAGCGAAGCGGCAGAGTGGTTCGCCATTGATTGGCAAACCATCCACCGCAACGTGCGCCGACTCCAAGTGCGTATCGTGAAGGCGGTGAAGGAAGGCAGATGGGGCAAGGTGCGAGCCTTGCAACGCCTGCTGACCCACTCGTTCAGCGGCAAAATTCTGGCCGTGCGGCGAGTGACGGAAAACCAAGGCAAGAAAACCCCTGGTGTGGACCGAGAAATTTGGGACACCCCAGAGAAGAAGATACAGGCCGTACACGAACTCAAGCGCAGGGGCTATCAACCTCAGCCCCTCCGACGTGTATACATCCCGAAATCGGACGGTAAGACGATGCGCCCGCTCGGTATCCCCACCATGAAAGATCGATCCCAGCAGGCACTGTATCTGCTGGCATTCGATCCCGTCGTGGAAACTACTGCTGACCACAACTCGTATGGGTTTCGCCAGCAGCGGTCCTGCGCTGATGCGATCGAACAGTGCTTCAAAACACTGGTCAAGCCACATCCGCAGTGGATCCTGGAAGGCGATGTCAAGTCCTGTTTCGACCGAATCTCCCATGATTGGCTCTTGGCTCACGTTCCTATCGATCGAGCCATTCTCCAAAAGTGGCTGAAAGCCGGGTATTTGGATAAGCACGTCCTCCACGAAACTACGGATGGGACTCCACAAGGCGGAATTATTTCACCCGCGCTCGCAAATTGTGCGTTGGATGGATTGGAGCGGCTCTTGAAGGAGAAGTTTCCGACAAAGAGGTGTCTCCCCTCCCTGGGAGGAAAATGTCCCTGTGTGAATCTCATCCGCTACGCAGATGACTTTGTCATCACCGGTAGAACCAAAGAACTGCTGGAAGGAGAAGTTAAGCCCCTCGTAGAGCAATTTCTGCACGAACGGGGGCTGGAACTTTCTCCCACGAAGACAGTCACCACGCACGTGGAGCAAGGCTTTGATTTCCTCGGACAAAACGTGCGCAAGTATCCCAACGGGAAATTGCTCATCAAGCCCTCCAAGAAGAATGTGAAAGTCTTCCTGGACGGCATCCGGAAGATAATCAAAGCCTCCTTGGGCCTGTCGGCCGCCGAGCTGATCGATTGGCTGAATCCCAAAATACGGGGCTGGGCCAACTATCACCGGCACGTGGTCAGCAAACGAGTCTTTCAACGCGTTGACTACGCCATCTTCAACAGTCTGTGGCAATGGGCCCGACGAAGGCATCCGAAGAAATCTCCGGGCTGGCTCAAACAGAAATACCTTGGGCAGCAGGGAGGTAGAAACTGGTCCTTCTTCGGGGAATCATCCGACGATGAGGGTAAACCACACAAAGTGCGATTACTGCTCGCCGGTAGCACGCCCATTCAACGACACGTTAAGGTCAAGGGCGAAGCCCACCCATATGATCCTGCCTATGAAACCTACTTCGAGAAACGCGAAGGGGATCACATGGCGGGAACGTTCCGGGGTACTCGAACACTTCGCTTTCTCTGGCAATACCAACGTGGGCTCTGCCCCGTATGCAATCTCAGGATCACCCGGATCACGGGATGGCGTCTTCACTACCGCGTCCCCCGAGTGCTGGGTGGCTCCACGGGGATAGATAACCGCGTTTTGGTCCATCCAGAGTGCCACGACAGGGTTCACCGTCAGGGTCTTTTCATATCACAACCGCGTCTCCCTGAAAGAGGCGTTCGAAGGGCCTGAGCCGGATGACGGGCAAACTGTCACGTCCGGTTCTGAGAGGGCCGACCCCCGGCAACGGGGGTCGGCTACTCGGTGGCATGGTGAGCTTGATCCGGACCCGCTATGATGCCTCCGTATCGATCATCGTCCGGCTGGATGCCGGATTTTTCGACGAGAAGAATTTTGCGCTGTTTGACGACCTGGGCATCGGCTTCTTAGCCACGGGGAAGGTCTACGATGCGATCAAGGAGAAGGTCCAGGCCATCCCGAAGAAAAAATGGAAAGAATACGCGAATGAACGGCAAGTGTGGAGTTATGCGCGGTTCTCCTACCAGTGTGAGAATTGGAAGAAAGCCTACCGGGCTTTGTACACGCGTCCGCAATACGATGACCAGCAGCGGTTGCTAGAATTTGCGCGGCCAGACAACATCATCCTGACGAATTTAGTTTCCGGAGAGCCGGTTCTGGAACGGATGCCGCGCGCAGTTCGGGAATACTGGGAAGAGGACACCTCCTTGATCTACCACCACCATCAGCGTGGCGCCGATGAGCTGCCCCATCGTGGCCTGAAGGAGTTTGCCAGCGAGCAACTCCCGTTCAAGCGGTTTGCTACCAATCAGGCCTACTACTATCTGATGTTAATCAGTTTCTTTTTGTTCGAGAGCTTTAAAGAGGATAACCTGAAGGACATCTTGCCCATCCACAGTTACGCCACGACACTGCGGCGCAAACTCATCGATTTGGCAGCCAAGGTGGTGAGGACCGGTCATGAAGTCATTCTGAAAGTCACCCAAGCGGCCATGGATGGCTTGAAGCTCCAGATCCTATGGACGCGCTGCCAAAACGCCGTTCCCATTCCCCAACCAAGCTAATCGCTCGCACGCAGACTGATCGTCAACTGGAATAAGAACTGAAGTAGAGAAGGACAGGTGTCTCACAACTTCTGCTGGTCGCGGCCTAGATCGGCAGCAGGTCCCTCCCAAAGTCGTTCTCTCGCTCCGCTGCCCACACTCGAATCATTTCTGCCCGGCGGTTACACCGAAATCACACTGATTCTCGCCCCTCTGGCCGAAAACTGAGCAAGAATCAAAAAAATCGCTCAATTCAGGTGTTATTTTGCCCATATTCCCTTGGGATTTCCCTTCCTGCTACGATTCTGCGATGAGCAATCTCGTCCCTCTTTTTGTCCATTTCCTTGCTACCCTGGCCCGCTTGCTCGGACCTAGGGGCGTCCGTTCCATAGTTGCGGAGTCCCTTATCCTTAAGCACCAACTCTTGACAGTGGCTCGCTCACGGCAACGATCGCCGAATTTATGCACGTCGGACCGCATCCTCGCCGGCTTAATGGCACTCTTGGTACGTCCCACTCGTCTGCTCCGTTCCGCAATCGTTCTGAAGCCTTCGACACTGCTTGGCTTTCACAAAGCCTTGAGCAAGCAAAAGTACCGCGTGCTGTTCTCCCCGAATCGCCGTCGGAAGCCCGGCCCGAAAGGACCCAGCGCAGAACTCATCCGTGCGGTAGTCGAAATGAAGCAACGTAATTCCAACTGGGGCTGTCCGCGAATCGCTCAACAGATCGCCTTGGCGTTTCGGATCCAAATCGACAAAGACGTGGTCCGCAGGATTCTCGCCCAGCGCTACCGGCCGGGACAGGACTCTGGTGGTTCTTCCTGGCTGACTTTCCTGGGCCACATGAAAGACAGTCTCTGGAGCATGGATCTATTCAGGTGCGAGTCGGCCACCTTGCGGTCCCACTGGGTCTTGGTGGTCATGGATCAATTCACACGCCGGATCATTGGGTTCGGCGTCCATGCGGGAACGGTCGATGGTGCCGCACTGTGTCGGATGTTCAACCGCGCCATTCGTGGGCAACGCTGGATGCCGAAGTACCTCAGCTCTGACAATGATCCGCTCTATCGGTTCCACCAATGGCAAGCCAACCTGCGGATACTGGAGTTGACGCAAATCAAGTCCGTCCCCCACGTGCCCCTATCCCATCCATTCGTGGAAAGGCTGATCGGCACCCTGCGGCGGGAATACTTGGATCACATGTTGTTCTGGACGACGGCAGACCTCGAAAACAAGCTGCTCGATTTCAGGACCTACTTCAACAACCATCGCACGCATAACTCACTGGCAGGGCAAACGCCGGATACGCCCACGTCACGACCACCAGCCAATCTCCGCTCGTTTCGCTGGCAACCACACTGTCGAGCCCTCTATCAGACCCCGATGGCTGCCTGATTTGTCAAAGACTCGCGCTCGCTGTGGTATTAGTCGACCTCGGCAATACTTCCAAAGAAATCAGTCGGTGTTTCTCAATTACAGCGCGTTTCGCGGGATCTCATCGTTCACACCAGCCGGATACGGCGCGATTGCCGGTACGATCGGTTCCCGTAACAATTCGCCAGAGACATGGAAATCCGCCTGCGCGGCCGCCAATTCCTCTCTCGGGTGCTCCGGGCCGAGTTGGCGGGAGAGGATCCTCACCTGCGCTTGACCCACGCCTTTGACCAAGCCGCTTTCGACGACCTCACGCAATCCACTCTCGGGCGCATCGTGCTGGTCACCGATCGGGAAGAATGGAGGACGGAAGAGATCATCGCCGCCTATCGATCCCAAGCGCATATCGAGAGGTTATTCCGAGGGATGAAGAACTCGTCGCACATTGCCTTACGTCCCCAGCATCATTGGACGGAGCAGAAAGTCCACGTTCACGTCTTCACCTGCGTGATCGCGTATTTGCTGGAGCAGCTCCTACTTCTCCGTGCTCAGCGAGCCGGCGTTGCTGTCTCCAGTGCCGAGGATCTCCTCAGTCGGCTGACCGCAGTGCGACAAGCCACCGTGGTCCGGATTTCCGCATCTTCGGCGCCTACCGTGACCACCCAGATTGAGGAGATGGACGAATCGCTGACCGAACTGTGGAGGGCCTTGGCCGTGCAAAGTTAGTGTATACACCGCCTGCCGAGTTTCTCCAATAAATTCAGACACTTACCCCCTTATGTGCGGTGACCGCGGTAAACTCACGCTAGTCCGCCTCGGTACGTCCGCACAGAGCTTTGTCGTACTCCATAATGGTTGACCAACGCCACGGCAAGCGCCTGCTCCACGGAATCCAGAAACAGCCGCCCGTTTGGAAAGCCCGCAATCCTCTCCGTCACCCGTGAGTGGGCCGTTCAGTTGTACAACGGAGCAGTACATGCACTTTTGTTGAGTCCGAGCGACTTCTTACAAGCCATAAGCTTTTTATATATCTAATTTGCATGCTCTGAATATAGCGTCCCTGTGCTCCAAGAACCCGGAATAAGAAGACTCTTAAGCGGGACTAAATATAGGTTGCAAGTAGCGCAACATTGAGCTAGCCTCCTTCCCAATCTGAGGGAGTGCCGGGTGAGTTTTCCGTTATCTCCGCGCCGACTGTTTCCAATCCCAGTATTGATGAATTGAGGAGGTCTTTATGCGCTGCGTAAGGATGCTTTTGGGATTCATGGTGCTACTCGCCTTTGTTGTTCTATCGATGGCCGTCTCGCTCTCTGCGCAAACGGCGTCAACGTCAACAGTGACGGGTACAGTCTCCGACAAGACGGGGGCTGCCGTTCCGAACGCCAAGGTCGATTTGGAAGATGTTGGCACTAAAGCGCGCCTCTCGGCAACCACAGGCGGCGACGGGAACTATATATTTCCTTCAGTCCGCCCGGGGAACTATAACGTAATCGTTTCGGGGAAAGGTTTCCGGCAGACCGTGGTCAGTGGCGTCAAAGTTGACATCGGCAAATCGGCACTCGTTAACGTAGTCCTGGAAGTTGGCGGGATGACCGAAACCGTGGAGGTCACCGCTGGAACTGGTGTCGAGTTGCAGACTTTGAACGCGAGCGTAGGCGACGTGCTCGATGCCAATCTCCTTGCGAACATGCCGACGTTGAGCCGGGATGCCACGGCCCTCGTGCTACTCCAGCCCATGGCGATTCCAGGCTTTAACGGGGCGGTTGCCGGTTCGGGCGACGGCAACTCGAGTGGCGGAACAATCGCTGGGGCGCGCATGGACCAGAACACTTTCATGCTCGATGGTGGCGACGCCACCAGCAACATGGAGGGAGGCGGCGGCTACAACACCGGCTTCCAGGCTACTCCCCGAGCAGTAGTGCCCACTCCTGTAGAAAGCTTGGAAGAGTTTCGGGTACAAACGAACAACGCCGGTGTGGACTTCACCCGTTCGCTTGGCGCCGAGGTTCAGATGGTCACGCGACGGGGCAGCAACGACTGGCACGGAGCAGGTTACTGGTACCATCAAAATGACGAGCTGAACGCCAACGACTGGTTCCGAGGCCACCGCCCCGACGCTTTTACCGGGAAGCCATTCACGGAAAATCCCGAGTGGCGGGATAACCGCTACGGCGGACGGATTGGCGGGCCGATCTGGAAGAATCGAACCTTTTTCTTCCTGCATGAGGAAGAGCGTCACTTCTTTACGCAATCGGTATTTCAACGATTGGTGCCGTCTGATGCTCTGAGGGTTGGTATCTTGAAGTTCCGGGATGCCGGTGGTGTGGTCCGAGCCTTCAATCTGAATCCAGCGCCAACGCTTGATCCAGTCGCGTGCTCCAGCCCTTGCAACGATAACGATCCTCAAATCGGCACCGTGCTCCCTGCTGACAACGGCACTCTTGACCCACGGGTGATCGGGCTTAACCCTGCCATAGCCGCCGAATGGGCTAATCTGCCTGCACCTACTGATTTCTCGGCAGGTGACGCAGCACTAAGGGCACCGTTTTTCACGAGCAGCGTGCCGAACCTTGCCAACGAACACTTTGCTGTGATCCGCCTGGATCACAAGATCAATGACAAATGGGATTTCATGGGTTCCTATCGCTACAGCACCTCCGCTATTACTCCTGCCAACATACAGGAGGACATTGGTGGCATCGCATCCGGTTGTAGGTTTGGACAGCCCTGTGCGCTGGCCAGCCGCCCGCTGCAGCCGCGATTTTTGGTCGCGGGCCTGACTGGGCGGCTTACATCCAATCTGGTGAACGACTTCCATTTCGATTGGTTGCGTCACTGGTGGTCTTGGATTGCTCCCGGCGCAGGTATCCCGGTGCCTGGACTCAACAACGGCACCGCTTGCGCGGCCGTGGCGCCGTGCAGTGACGCCAGGCTACAGATCTGGTCAGAAAGCCGGATCAACGCCATGGTACCCATTAACGTCAATACTCAACAAGCGCGTCAACGCGTCTGGAACGGCCAAGATTACACGCTTATCGACAACCTGTCTTGGATTAAGGGTAAGCACGCGTGGAACTTCGGAGGACGCGTACAGCTCCAGCACTTCCTGCACGTCCGGGATGACAAGGTGGTGGGCGGCATAACCACGCCTCTCTACTTCGTAGCCCGGGGAGGTCAATTCCTCGACATCGGTGGAATTCCCATTCCGGCCTCCGTTACGTCTTCGGACAGAAGCACATATAGACGCGCGTACATTTCTGCGCTCGGGTTGGTAGACAGCGCCACACAGGTGTTAACCCGGGCTGGGGATTTGAGTCCGCAGCCTGCTGGGAGCACCATCACACAGAAAGAAAATGTGAATGCCTATGAAATCTATTTCGGCGACACCTGGCGGCTGACTCCCTCGCTGACGGTGAGCTACGGACTGACTTGGGGCGTACAGATGCCTCCACATGATCCGACCGGCAAGACGGCCATGCTGATCGACGTCAGCACTGGCAAACCGATTGATGCGAAATCTTACCTGGATGCCAAGGAAAAGGCCGCTCTGAACGGAGATGTCTTCAATCCGACAGTTGGCTATGTACCTATTAAGAGCACGGGGCGGAAGTACCCATTCGATCCGGACTACACGAACTTCGGTCCCCGCCTGGCCTTTGCCTGGAATCCCGGTTCCGGCGGCCCACTGGACATGCTCCTTGGGAACAAAAAGACGGTACTTCGCGGCGGCTGGTCGCGAGCGTTCGAGCGGAAGAACGGCGTCGGGCTTGTTTTGACTCCGGCCCTAGGTATAGGGTTCGGCGATCTTTCCGTTTGCCAGGGTCCAGACACTACAGGCGCGTGCACCGGGTTCACCGATCCCACTACGGCTTTCCGAATTGGCGTAGATCGTAACCACATCACCGTTCCGCCGCTTCCGCCGGTATCGGGCGGGGTAATTATTCCAGGCCAGGGGTGTCCGGGTACCGGAAGCCTCGCCGCATGCCCCGCAAACGCCAATAGCGTTTTCGAGAGCCGAGACTTCCGTCTTGATCCGCACTACACTACTGGCGGCTCGGATTCCATCGACTTCAGTATTCAGCGCGAGTTGCCCGGCAAGATGATCCTTGAAGTAGGATATGTGGGCCGCTGGTCCCGGGATCTTTACGGGAACGTCGATTTAAATCACATCCCCTACATGTTTACGCCGAAAGGTACCAACCAGAGCTTTGCGAAGGCCTTCGACGCGGTGGCCGCTCAACTGCAAGCTGGTGTCCAGAATGGGCCGACCGGCTTTAACGCGCTTGCCGTTCAGCCCTGGTTTGAAGCTATGTTGCCCGCGAGCTTCTGCTCAGGCTTTAGTTCCTGCACAGCGGCGGCTGCCAGCTTTGACAATGATAACGGCAATCCCTTCTGGCCTGCTCACGGGGCCGGTGCACTCTGGTTCCTCTTGGAACCCAATTTCGTCACCGGGCCGATGACCTTGGCCAGCACGCAAGTAGGCTCGTTGGATTGGAGCGGAAGCTTCACCTACGCGAACTACCACGCCGGGTTCGTGACGCTGCGGTCGCGCGCGTATCGCGGTCTGACTTTCGATGCCAACTACACTTACTCCCATGCGCTGGATAACTTCGGCATAACGCAGGAATGCACCGGTGCCATTCCAGATGCCTTTGACCATCATCGGAGCTATGGTCCATCGTTGTTCGACCGTCGCCACACATTCAATCTGCTGGTCAACTATGAACTGCCTTTTGGCAAGGGCAAGAGCATGGCCAACGGCGCGCTCGCAGATAAGGTGTTGGGCGGCTGGTCTGTCTCTGGCGTCTACGTTGCTGCCAGCGGCTTGCCCGACATGGTCTATGACTCGGCCGCGTGCTTTTCGGAATTCGGCAGCACACCGTCAAACGGAAACTCGAACGGGATGATTCCAATAGGACCGGGCACATTCAATCAAACACGCGTGAACAATCCCACGCTGTCCACTTCCGGTTATGGTTCTGGGAGTACTGGAGGAGTGCCGAACATGTTCCAAAACCCGGATGCGGTGGTTGCCGGTTTCCGCTACCCGACGTTTGATGACAAAACTCTTGGATTTGGCCGCGTTCGCGGTCCGATGCGTTGGAACGTGGACTTGGCTTTATCGAAGATGACGCGCATCACCGAACGCTTCTCCACACGGTTTGACGTACAGTTTGTCAACGCCTTCAACCACGTCATGTTCGGCAGTGGAGGTGATTCGTATTTCTCTAACCAGCCGGGCATGGACATATCCGGGCCTGGCGCCTTTGGTGTTCCCAGTAACCAATACAATTCGCCCCGATACATTCAGATGGGCCTGCGGTTCGACTTCTAGAAAGAGGCGCAGCCTCATCGTCCGGGGGTCAGGTCGTTGACCTGACCCCCTTTTTCTTGGTGGTCGTGCATTATGATATGGGGAAGATGCTGAGTATCTGCATGAACCTGGTGAGAACGTGATTGAGGGGCTTGTAAAGCCGGACCGGCGTGAGTTCCTTCGTGTCTCCCTGCTCGGGAGTGGCGCGCTCCTTCTGGGGTTCGACAAACTCAGCGGCGTCGCGCGACCGCAAAACGAGCGAGACAATCCGTTTCGGGGCGGCAAGCAACTTGGCACTCTTGAATTCAAGGGAGAAAGCCAAGCGCCGCTTGATACGATGATCGGGGCGAGCCTGGACGCGCGTCAGTTTTCGGACCTTTCTAGATTGAGTCCAGAGCAATTGGTCACCCCGACGGAGAAATTCTACGTTCGCACAGCAGCGTCGGAATTACTCGACCCCAGCACGCCCTGGATGATAAATGTCAGCGGGCTCGTTCAAGAACCAGTACATCTCACGTTAGATGAATTGCACAAAAGTGCGAAGCCCATGGGCATGCATCTTATGGAATGCTCTGGCAACACGCGCGCAACGCGCTTCAGCTTGCTGAGCGTAGCGGAGTGGCGGGGCGTGCCTATTTCTGATCTGCTCGGGACTCGAATCAAGCCGCGAACCAACCGCGTGATGGTTTCGGGCTTCGATCAATATCCCACGCGGTCAGCAAACTCGATTCCTGGTGCGGACTGGATCTTCACAGTGGAGCAGATAAATTCAGCAAAGGCTTTCCTGGCCACGGACATGAACGGTCAGCCGTTGACGAAAGACCACGGCGCGCCAATTCGCCTGCTTGTACCCGGTTGGTACGGATGCACGTGCATCAAGTGGGTCAACGCAATTACATTTGTGGACGACGACGCAGAACCTACATCGCATATGCAAGAATTTGCCGCACGAACGCATCAGCAAGGTACACCGAAGCTGGCGAGACGTTACCGGCCGGCAATAATTGACCAGGCGGCCATGCCAATTCGCGTCGAAAAGTGGTTTGTGGACGGCAGAATCATGTACCGCGTTGTCGGGATTCTTTGGGGAGGATCGCGTCTGGTAAAGGCGCTGGAAATACGCTTTAATCCCGAAGAGGACTATGTCCGAGTGGCACATTTTTCGCAAACAGCAAATGATCCCTGGAGCTTATGGTCGCACCCGTGGACGCCCAAAGCTGTGGGAACCTATATGATCCGGCTGAGGGTGGCCGATCCTCAGGTGGAAACAAAGCGACTCGATTCCGGACACTACGTTCGCTCTGTTGAGGTGACCGAAATTTGAGAATGACTTTACACGGAGAGGACGTTTCCCGCCAAACCGGCAAGAAAGGAAGCACCGCCCCCCATGACACATGGAATGGCCGCGCATGGTTGTTCGCGGCACGACTAGCAATCATGCAAGCGTGCCTGTTGGCCGTATGGGTAGCACCGGGGACCGCGCAGCACGAGAGCCACGAAGGGCATGAAGTCGTCGGATGGGTGCCGAACGAGATTCTCGAGCGGCCGCTCCCGCTTCGGCGCGACATCGGCAATCTTCACGAGAAAATGACGACGTCCTCCGCGGAGGCTCAGGCCTTTTACGATCAGGGGTTAAACTACCTTGCTTCATACGTCTGGATCGAAGCGGCGCGCTCCTTTCACCAGGCTTTGCGACTGGATCCGTCCTCATCTGCACCCTATGTTGGACTATGCGATGTGTACGTGCAATTGCAAGACGTGGCCGCCGCACGGAGGGCAATAGAGAAAGCGCAGTCCCTGTCCGGCCAGATAACGGAGGCGGAACGGCAGCGTATGGAGATTCGCGTTCGCCTTGTGGATTTCCTCGAAGACAAGGAGAACCTCGAAAAATTCGTTGCTTACCGCAAAGCCATTTACGACGCTTTGATGGCAAACCCTCTCGACCCCGGTCTTTGGATTTTGCGAGGCTTTGCCGATGAAGGACCGGGAGCTGGACACGGACAGACTGGGGACCTGGATTCCATCGCGTTCTACCTATCCGCCCTGGCGGTTTCTCCAAACAATTCCGCTGCGCATCATTATCTGGCTCACTCCTACGAGAACATCGGCCGCACCGATGAAGCGCTGTACCACAGCGAGGCGTACTTGCAGGTGTCCTCATCGATTCCGCACGCGCATCACATGCGCGGGCATGAGCTTCGCCGGGCCGGGCGCATCGAGGATGCCATCGAGGAGTTTCGAAAGGCGAACGAGCTGGAGAATGCCTACTATCGCACCGAGCGTATACGTGCAGAGTACGACTGGCACCGTCCGCACAATCTCACTCTTCTGGCGATCTGCTATCAACTGCTGGGGCAAATGAGAGCGGCGGAGCAACTGTTGAAGGAAGCGTTTGCTCTGCCGGCACACAGCGACCTCGCGGAATTCGCTCGTAAGCAATGGCCAGAATTTTTGCTGGCGCGCGGCAGAACGCAGGAAGCCCTTGGGCAGTCGCAACTCCTGCTACAAAGCCCCTCAAGGATGGGGCAATTTGCAGCTCATACGCTTATCGGCCGCGCTCTAGTTGCGATGGATCGTACCGAAGAAGCCGAGAGCGAGCTGGCGTCGGCGCGTGACGACCTGGTTCTCATCCCGGCAACGGAAGCGGACCGTCTGCGCTCGTATTCCGAGACCTTGCACGCGGAGATCTTGCTCTCGCAAAAGAAGTCTGGGGAAGGTGCCGCGTTGATGAAGAATATCGAGGAACAACTGCGCGCATCTGCAGGACCGGACGCGCGAAGTCAGGCTTTGATCCAGCTCGATTCCATCGCTCGCCGTGATCGGGAGAGCCAAGAATGGGCCTTGGCCGAACTCACGGCTCAGCAAATGATTCAACAAGATCCGACGTACGCCGGTGGCTACTACGCCCTTGGTTTGGTGTCCGAACACCAAGGCGATTCTGTCGCCGCGAGCCAGGAATTTGCCATCGCAGAAAAGCTGTGGAGCGACGCAGACAAGGATCTGCCGGAATTGCGCAGCCTTCGCCAAAAACTCGCCCTAAACCAGTCAGAGCTTCACGTGACACGGCAGCAATTGCTGAAACGCTTGCAAGACCACGAGAGGGCACCGACCTTGCTGCAGCCGGGCAAGGTCAAAGTCGCGTACGACGCCACCCGACTTCGGGGAAACCCGCAGGCGCATGTAATGATTGTTGAATTCTCCGATTTCCAGTGCCCGTTTTGCAGGAAAGTTCAGAGAACCCTGAAGAATCTACTCGAGAAATACCAAGGGCAGGTCAGCCTGGGATACCGAGACTTTCCGCTTCGCGGGTTGCATTCGCAAGCGGAATTGGCTGCCGAAGCATCGCGTTGTGCAGCCGAACAAGGGAAATTTTGGGAGTATCATGACCTCTTGTTCGGGAACCCCGATGAACTCAACCGCACCGGCTTGGCGGGAATGGCACAGAGTCTGGGCCTGAACGAAAGGTGGTTTGAGGCTTGCCTATCCAGTGGCAAATATACAAAACAAGTTGAACAAGACCTTCAGGATGGGATTCGCGCTGGCGTCGAAGGCACGCCGGGAATCTTTATAAACGGAATCCTGCTCAGCGGGGCCCAACCGGAAGCTGAGTTCGAAAGAATTATACGAGCGGAGCTCGAAGCTCCCAAGGAGAAACGCGGCAGTCCCTAAAACGGCTCAACTATCGAATACGAGGTGCGTTCTGCCCCTGAAGTTGTTGGATGTGCGCCGCGATTTTCAATTCTTGGTCTGCAGCGGCTGCTTTACCCAGCTGCCGGTAAAGCTGGCCGAGGAAATAGTGGGCTGTGTAGCTGCCGGAATCCATAGCGATTGCGCGCTGCAAGGTTCGTTCTGCTTGGGGAAACTGCCTCTCGGCGATGAGCACTTTGCCCAGAATCACGTAAGGCTCTCCGCTGGTCGAGTCCAGCCAAATGGAATCCTGCAGAACTCTTTCCGCTTCCTCGTTTCGGTTTAGTCGCCAGTATGCGTCACCTAGGTGGTTGAACGCGGGCGCATAGCCGGGATTGATGTCTAGCTCTTGCTGGAATTCCTCGGCGGCTTTTGGATAATCACTGCTGTAAGCATAGAACTCTCCTAATGTGAAATGGGCGAGCGGCAAGCGTGGTGAAAGCACCAGCGCCTGGCGTACTTCCTTCTCAGCGACCGGATCGAAGCCCTGACGGAGCAGGATGCGACCCAGCATCAAGTGGGATGCAGCAGAGTTGGGCTCCAAACGGTATAGACGCGCGAAAGTTTCCAGCGCCTCAGAGTAGTTCCTATTCAGCGCGTAGCAAAGGCCTAGAACGTAGATGGCGTCAATATTCTGGTTGGGACGCCAGAGTCTAACCTTTTCCAGCGCCGGAATGGCTTGTGCCGGCTTGCCGTTGAAGTAATAGGAGAGCCCTAATAGTTGCGCTGCATCACGGTCTTCGGGATTTTCCTGAAGGGCCTTTTCAAAGTACGTAGCCGCCTCAAAGTAGTCCGCCTGGTAATAATAAGCGATGCCCAATTCGTGGCTGATGCCTTTGGTTCCAGGGTGACTTGCTGCTAGAGCCTTAAGTTGGACTATGGCTTCCTGGGTCCTGTTTTCCTCGATAAGGGAGCGCGCAGAGGCTAGCGTCTGGTCCTCCTGCCGGGCGACCAGGTTCGCCACGACTGAAAGCGTGAACATGCAGAAAACAGCCGCAAGCTTGGCGGCAGCCGGCAAGCACGCACTTTTCGATGAGGGAGCGGCCACGGCTAATCCCCATCCTTTCTTGGCAGTTTCTGCATTGTCCGTTCGACTGGATGTCCGGAGCCTTCGATCACAACCAGGATGCTATCCGCACGCGGATTCAAATAGCGTTCCACCAGCCCACTGGGCCATCGGGCTTCCAGATATTCAATCTTTTCTGTCTTTCCTAAGCCAAAGTGAACACGCATGTCGTTGTTGGAAATATAGCTCGAACCGCTACGAACTTCGTCGATCTGCGTGCGAGTAGCCGTCTTGAGCACGAGACGTGCTCCAATGCCGCCGCGGTTGGAGTCGGTACCCACAGTTTTTATTTCAATCCAGTGGTTCGGATATGTAGTGCGGTTGACTAGCAGACTGGGCGCCCCGTTCCGGTTCACGATCACGGCTGACAGCCGGCCGTCATTCCAGAGATCGCCAATCGCCAGTCCTCGCGCAGGGGCTGGTGTGTTGATGCCCGGCCCTGCCGTCTTCGAGATGTCGGAGAACTTGCCATCGCCCTTGTTGTGAAACAGCAGCTTTGGTTCGCTGTAAGTGATGCCAAGCTTCAGGTCCTCTACCTCCGGATAGACATGTCCGTTCACCAGCAGAAGGTCGGGCCAGCCATCATTGTCAAAATCAAAGAACATGGTGCCCCACCCTAAGTATCGGATACTGGAGGCAAGCCCCGCGGGATAGGTGACGTCGGTAAAGGTGCCGTCGCCATTGTTGTGATAAAGCGTGGGTGTGTCGTCGGAGAAGTTCGTGCGGAAAAGATCCAGATTCCCATCGCCATCGTAATCTGCAACCGTGGAGCCCATGCCTGCCTGCTCGCGGCCGTCGACGTTGTAGGCCACGCCCGAAAAAATACCCACGTCCGTGAAGGTTCCGTCGCGATTGTTGCGGTAGAGAATGCTCGGTGTGCTGTCGCAGGACATGTAGATATCAGGCCAGCCGTCGTTGTCAAAATCAAACGGTGAAACACTGAAACAGTAATGGCCCATGGTGCGGTCAAAGTGTGCGGAAAGCGTCACATCTTGGAAGCGGCCGTTGCCGAGATTGCGATAGAGGATATTCCTGCCGCCAGGCAGGCCCCTGGGCCCGCAAAAGACAGCAAAGCCCTTCCACAGACAGGTGGGATATTTGCCCGGGGGGGAGGCATGTGCAAGGTCGAAGTTCGCATAGTTCGCGACGGCCAGGTCGAGCTGCCCATCCCGATCGTAATCCACGAAGGCGCAGCCGCTTCCCCAAGTCTTTCCGTCACCGGCGACGCCCGCTGTGTCTGCCACCTCTTCGAAAGTGCCGTGGCGATTGTGGTAGAGCCGGTTTTTTCCGTAGTACGTGACGTAAAGGTCGTCCCAGCCGTCGTTGTCGTAGTCGCCGATACACACGCCTTGACCCCAGCCGCTCGCTACTAGACCAGCCTTCTCTGTTACATCCGTGAATGTTCCATCGTGGTTGTTACGGTAGAGATGACTGGTGGGTACACTCTGGGCGTCAAAACCATCAAGCCTGGTGCCATTCACGAGGAATATGTCCGGCCAACCATCGTTATCGTAATCGAAGATGGCTGCTCCAGTGCCCGTGCTCTCCAGGATGTATGTGCTGCTCTCTTTTCCTCCAAATACATTACTCGCCGAAAGTCCAGCTGGCGAAGCGATATCTATGAAATCCGCGATCGCTGGAGGCTTGCTTGCTGCGGAGATCGTCTGCTCACTGAGTGTATGCGTTGCGGCAAGCCGCAAAATAAGGAACACAGCAAATAGAAGCCAGCCTCGCGCCCACAGTGACCTCATGTAATGGCTTCGTACACGACTTCGGAAATTGTCATCCATGGCGCGGTCATACTTATATCGCGAATAGATAGACATTGGGAGGGCGATCTTGGCCAGCTTGGGTTCTCAATCCAGCGGATGTGAGAGAGTCTGTATCACAAATCGGTCCCGGTATTCTCGATTCACGGAATGAATAAATTTGCAAGTTCATATTCAACGGAATGTGGTGATCGGTCGAAGACAAGACCACGAACGCAAACAGGAGATTGCAGGTGCACCCGAACTTGACGGATCCTCTTCTTGAGTATACGACCGAGACTTCTCTAGGTCTAGGAGATCGAAATTGCGGTCGCTTGTTCCGGAGCCATATGGGACAGGAGATCGCCGGTGGAATGGTTCTACCGAAACGAATAGCGGGATGAGAAAATCATCGGGGACCACTGAGCATCGATCAATTGACTGTTCTCGAAGACTGATTCTTTCGAGAGTGCGATCCGTATCAAGGACATTTCATTCGCGAGAAGTACCGGATTGAAACGCTTTCTGGTGGCTGCGTCGTAGAAGATGCTGAACTTCCGACTCGAAGCCTCCCCATAGTTTTCTGTGAGCTGGACAACATAAGTTAGGCCTCCGAAGAGGGTAACGACCGCCCAGCCTTTTCTTTGGCCGGCGCTGAGATAGCTGATCACGCTGTGTTGATGCACCGTGCGGAGGTGGGAATCCATGAATGACTTATTGCAGAAGATGCTCACTGGCAGCGATGACGTGGCGCTCGCCGCGCGAACTTGACGCAGATGGTCGAATTGAGGCGAAAGTGCATATGAAACGCCGTACTGGTGAGCTATCGAGGCCAAAGCGATTTTCGCTACCACTTTCCGCGTTTCGAGCGATGTACAAAATGCCAACGTCAACTCGAAAGGCTCTGCCTTGTCGTGCCGAAGCGAGCAACCTTGCCGGTGCTGGAAAACTTGCGATGGCGCGCTGCGAAAGGCCATCTGGAGTTGACCGCCACCGACTTGGATAACCATCTGCACATCTCCATCCCCTTCATCGGAGAGGCCATCGACAGCGATGTTGATGCGCTCGTTCCGGCGAAGGAGTTTTGTCAACTCGTCAAAACCGAATCGACTCCGAGCCTGAAGATCGAATCCGTAATGGCAGGTGTGAGGTCAGCGCCAGCAAGCGCACAGTCGTTCTATCGGTCGCCGACCCGAAAAGCTTCCCTGAAACCCCAGACGGGGAGCTACAGCCGCAAGGCCAAATCCTCGGTTCGGCAATCGACGCGGCATTGCGCCGGGCGCTGTTTTGCGTCTCGACAGAATCGGGGCGCTACAGCACCGACGTCCTCAAACTTGAACTGCGCGGTTCGGTCTTCCGCGTTGTCGGCACCGACGGGCACCGCCTGTCAGTCGTCGAAGGCACGGCCAAAATGGAGGGAAGCTCGACATTTTCGGCACTTCTGCTCCATTCAACTGCAAGCATCCTGAGCCGGTTAGGCTTGGCGGATGAGCCTCGATGGGTCGAGTTTTCCTCGTGCGGTGCTGAACAGGAATTCAATCTGTTCGTGCTGCCGGATGGCGCCAGACTCATCACTCGCCGCGGGCAGGGGCAGTTCCCGAATTACGAGAACGTCTTGCCCAAGGCACCGCTCGAAGCCAGAGTTGTCTTCCGGCGTGAAGAACTGCTGGAAGGGCTTGCGAAACTCTCGCCCACCGCTCGCAAGGCGCAAGTCCCGGCGGTAAAGCTGGAGCTTTCGCAATCACCCGTCTCGATCAAAACCGAAAACGACGGCACCGCAAACAGCGTCGCTCTGGAGCACACTCGCGTTTCGGGAAAGGCGCGAGACATCGGTTTCAATCTTCACTATTTGACGCAGTATGTGAAGAGCCTTGAAACCGATTCGATCTCGATGAAGCTGTTCTCGCAAGCTATCTGCGAGGTCGCTCTCTTTGACGCCTTCCGCTACCAGCATCTCCTGATGCCGTTGCGTTTCTAACGCGGACCGAGCTTCTCCCACAAACCCCTTTACCCAGAAAGACCCAACCCAAAAGAAGTCCGGCGGCACTCCCACGCCGATCCACACCGGCTGGACTGCGGGAGAACCGAACCCACGCGGACGCGCGAGCTCGGTCATTCCAGCCAACAATCCACAAAAGGAGAAAACCACATGTCAGTAGCAGCACAAGCAGTAGATCCACAATCGGCGTCCCTGACGCTTACCTTGCTTCAGTCGAAAGCAGGTAATCGCTGGGCCCGGGCAGTGGAAGAAATGAAGACCAATCGCCTGCGCGTAGCGGGCGATTTTCCGGAGTTCATCGTGACCAACAAGAGCGGAACCGCCTACAAGGTGAAGCTCGATCCGCACGGCACTGGCTCCTGCACCTGTCCCGATTTCCAAGTGCGCATTGCGCAGGAAGGGCGGATTTGCAAGCACATTGCTGCGGCGGCGATCACCGCGTTGGCACCGCAGAGCAAAGCTTCATCGCCCGCGAACGGAAACGGGTCCGTCCGGGCGAGCGAGAGCGCGACTGCGGAAGCGTCTCCGCTCATTTTTCGCATCCGGCGCACCGTCCAGACCGACGGGAAGGGCGGCCTGCAAGTCGAGGTTCAGGCACGCGTAACGAACGACGAGGTACAAGACCAGGAAACAGCGTCTTATGCCTACGAGTTGCTCGAACGCCTGGCTTCTCTTGCCGGCAAGAACACCGCACCCTCAGACAACAAGGCTCGGGAAGCTGTCTCACCGAGCACGGCAAAACCAAAGCCAATCAAGTCTCGCTCCACATCCGCCCCAGAAGGGAGTCCTGTTCACGCGGTCATCACCAAGATTGATCGCATGAAGACCCGTCAGGGCGACTCTCTTTTTCTCAAGGTGGATGTCGGCGGCGAGACGGTGCGGGTGTTCGGCCGTCCCGAAGAGCTGGCGGAGCGTCTGGAAGCGAGTGGTTATGACATTCCGGCGAGTGAGATCGAAGCTGGGATGGAACTCCATCTTCCCATACTGGTTTGTAAGGATCTCCAAGTCGATCGAGTCTACTTGAGGCGTATCAGGATCGCCATACGGATCGGACTTATGCAAACCGTTCAGGCTGTTTGGGTGATCGTAGGTGTGACTGATCCAGTGGAAATACTGCTGGTACTTTTGAACGTTGGTGGTCAAGTCGTCATTTGCAACCCCAGCGGTTGGCAGGCCGGTCCAGTCGATGTTGCCCGTGGTGCCCACGCCGTTGAAGGCCAGGGTTAGTTTGAAATTTGAAAGTAAGGGGTCGGTTTGAAACCTGTTCTGCCAGGCTACCAAGGAGGTCATGTCTGCGGAGTTGATCCTAAAAAACCGCAGTGTGGTGGCATCCGGCGGCGTGCGGTCGTGAGTTATAGGATCGGTGCATGGTGTGCCCGGTACCCATTCGGAGCCGTTGATGAAAAAGTCGTCCACCTGCGCTGCGGCGTACACATGGTATTCGCCGAGGAATAAGCCCTTCGTGACCCAGTTGATCAAACCGTACGCCAAGATCAAGTCGTGCGTCGGATACGGACTGCTGTCGAAGGTCTGGGTGAGATATTGCCTCCCGTCGCCCAGGGTATAGATCAGGGAGAGGGCACTACCAGAGGCGTCCGTGAGTAAGGGAGTAACGGAAGCCCCTGCCGGTAACGTTGTGAGAGGCGTGCCCTGATAGACGTAGGCGTTCGAGATGGTAATCGGGGTGGCGGTGTTCGCGTACCAGAAGACTGACGCCCCGGCAGAGGTAAAGCTAGCGCTATCCGTGCCGGTAGAGGTAATCACGTTTTTGTAGGGATAGGCGAACCCAAAGTCGTTGTTCGGATACATGTACCAGTTCAGCTGGCGCACCCCGAATGCTTGCTCATAGGAAGTCAGGATCGACATTCCCGGTAGCGAATAGATGTAACCACCATACGCGAAGATCACGCCCTGGTAGTAACCGAGGCAACTGCCATCGGACAACATTGCGGAAGTAATTCCTGCGGTGCTGACGGTCATGTCCAACACATCGTAAGGCGTGCCCAAATAATCGAGGATCTGCTTGATCGCAGGAAAATCCGACTCCGTCTTTCCATTGGTGACGACCAGCAACTTCATGTCGATCGTGGTTGTCGAACAGCCAGTCGGCGGGGGTGTGGGGATGCGGGCTTGCGTGGTTTGTTTTGCGGTCGTGAAGAGCAAGAAGGACGAGACAAGGGCTGCGGTGGAAATAGCACGAAAGCGATATGGCCGATTCATAATAATTGCTCCGTTAATTCGGGAATCGGGCCTGGACTTCAAAGCAAGGCTCGGCGAGCTGTGTACGCCTAGGCTTGCGCACGCCAGTCCAGCGGAGAAGGACGGTCTCCGACCCGGTAGCATCGCGCGTACAGGGAACCTGAGCCCGGGAAGTCGCACTCAAGCTAGCGCCCAGCAAGGGAGCCCGCAATCCGGTGATTGTTCCAATTGGCTCAATGGAAATCTCTGCCTACAAAAGGTTTAGTCGATCAAATTAGTCCATTGCATTATGGCCATTGACTCCCCCGCCAGCCTTTCCCTTCATTTCCCTGCAAGAGAACCACGAAGAAAAAATAAGGAGGAGGGAGCAAGGCCCAACTATGGTTGCGTCATGATCTCCATCATCTTATTTCGATTCTTCTTGACGCGTATATGCAATGTATATACACTATGATTGTGGACATTACACTAACGCTGCGGGGGCAGAGTTTTGAGTGGGATGCGGAAAAGGCTGCAAGTAATTTCGCGAAACATGGTGTGGCGTTCCCCGAAGCTTGTGAGGTTTTCTTCGACCCGTTCTTCCATCTGGTGGATGCCACAGCAGGAGAAGAAGTGCGGGAAGCGGCTATCGGCTATACGGAGAATGCGCGCCTTCTGTTTGTGGTGCATCTGATGCGTGCGGAGGAAACCATCCGAATCATTTCTGCACGGCCCGCCACAGCGGAAGAGAGGAAATTCTATGAGCGTGAATAAACGTTTAAAAAAGCGACTGCTAAAGGACCGTCCGATGACTTCGATAAGCATTCGGATGCCAGAAGACGTTCTTGACGATCTCAAGGAGATTGCGCCGGGACTCGGGTTCAGCGGTTATCAGGCCCTCATCCGTTTCTACATCGGCCAGTCTCTCCGGAAAGATCTCGCTCGGAAGGAAAGCGGTCCGGTTGCAATTATGGCGGAGAGTCTTCGCCGTCACGGCGTTTCCGATGCGGTCATTGAAGAGGCCGTCGCCGAGGCGATGACCAAGAACCCGTGACGCTTTTTCAGGGCTCACTCCGCGTACTTGTCGGCTCTCGTTTTTCTGCCTGGGTAGCTTTAATTCAATATGCCCTCGCCATACTTCGTTGATGGCGAGTGGTGCGGATTAAGTCTTTTCCCGAAGAGACACGGAACTCTCACCGGTGATCGCTCAGCTGAATCTCACTTTTGCGCAGGAACCCATCAGAGATGCTCAATGGCGCGCATTCCGCAACAGAAACCGCCTTGATTCTTCGCCTGAGAACTTCGCAGAGCTCATGACCGAGGTGGCTACGTTCCTTAAATCGGTCGTTACGGCGATCCATGTTGACACCCCGCTTAGTGGTCGCTAAGCCCCCCTTCCGGGCCCTGGTCCTGACACCCGCCTTCCTTTATTCAACTGGGAACCCCTGACGACGAGTTGTGCTACCAAAAATTTGTCTGATCCGGATCAGGTAGCGGCCGTTTCGAGCCGACTGTGAGGATTGATATTCCTGAGTCCCAGCTGCGGCCTAATTACGACGTCCGCTTCGGGCTCCGTTGCGGATTCGCGGCGAACACGCCAATGTCTGTTTCGCCGGAACGCAAAAAAATCCAGGAAATCCAAACCAGAGTATTTGCATGTTTGACAGACACTTAAGAGAATTAGGTACTCTTCAATGCCCCGGGGCGTCGAGAGACCCTCGATCGCCTTGCGGAGTCTGGCAAAGGCTTTAATCGCGTGTTCGGCATTGTTGTTATTCCAGGGGATTCCGTCATGGCTTAGAAAGGTGAACAGCTTGTCGCGGTCCTTATCCAATCGAGCTTTTAATTTCAA
>Ga0209152_10000090_pt1 | contig 44943 bp, 44 predicted proteins | sample GraSoiAngelo_107_FD_185873 | JGI IMG/M metagenome (GOLD analysis project Ga0209152, IMG submission 185873) | Grasslands soil microbial communities from the Angelo Coastal Reserve, California, USA - 14_0903_09_30cm (SPAdes) (version 2) | ecosystem: Environmental > Terrestrial > Soil > Grasslands...
GGCGCGTAGAACAACTGAAAGAGCGCGGCTACAGCGATGCGCGGATCTATGACCCCCAAGACACGAGCGTTGCGGGCACTCACGCGATCTTTGTAATTCTTGGCGAGCCGGAGACCTATAACTTTCCACCCGCTCCCGAGGTGCCGACCGTTCACATGAAATCAGCCTGGACCGCGGCGCTGCTTTCGGCGCTCGTCGTGGTGCTGGTAGTATGCCTGGCTTTCGCACTATAGCTGGATAAAGACTGCTTTCGCGTGAATCTAGAAAGGTTGTGGAGTATGGCTGCGAACCCGCACATCACTGAAGATCGACTAGACGCTCTAAGAGACGAAGCAGCGCGAACCGGGAAAGTGCAAGGCGGCGGCATCGTACCGATTGCGGGCCCTCTTCCAAAACCAGCTCTGGCGACTAGCTACAACGGCAATCCTGTGCTAAAGGCGCCAACGTGGACGTGGCAAGTCCCCTTGTATTTCTTTGTAGGCGGAGTTGCTGGTGTTTCCGCAGTGATCGCCCTTGTCGCTCATGTGATTGGCAATGCTGGATTGGTGCGCGCCGCATTATTGGTAGGGTTTGCTGGAGCGTTGATCTCGCCACCTTTGCTCATCGCAGATTTGGGCCGTCCTGCAAGGTTCCTGAACATGCTGCGTGTGTTCAAGCTCGGGTCGGCTATGTCAGTTGGAGCCTGGACCCTAGTGGGATTTTCATCCACAATAGGTTTGGCAGTTGTTTGCCACGAATTGATCCTTGCGGGATACGAAAACGGCTTCCTGCTTGTGGTCGAATGGTTGTCCGAAATTCTCGCGGCATTCGCTGGACTGATTTTAGCCAGTTACACTTCGGTCCTTTTAAGCGTTACCGCAATTCCGGTCTGGTCTGAGAACCGCAAGCTGGTGCCGGCTGTTTTCCTTACTGGAGCCTTGGGCTCGGCTGCCGCCATCCTGGAGCTCCTTGGTTTCGTTATCCCAGCTACTCAGTTCATCGGACTTGTCGCAAGCGCAGTGGAAATAGTAATCGCGATCATCATCGAATTTCGCGACCGATATGTTGATCGTCCACTGCGTGATGGAGCGGTTGGTTGGCTGGCTCGTGGCGGAGCTGTTCTGGCCGGGCCCACGTCGTTGTTATTCAGAGCTTTCTGGGGCCACGGCCCCGGACTTCGCTACACTGCAGCGTTGTGTTTCGTTACCGGCGCTCTGATCGCCCGTTATGCCTGGATCGCGGCCGGACGGGTTTCTTCACGCGATCCGCAGGCGCTTTTTCAAACTCAACGATGAGCTTAGCGCAACGCCAGCCATATAAAAGGCGGGACGTCTCAAACAAAAAAAGGAGACATACGTGTTACCTAAGTTGTGGATTGCATTCCTGGTGCTCGCGGCGGGCACGATGACGATGGCGGCTGCTCAAACCAGGAAACAGAACGACGCGCCAACATCTGGGTGGACCTATCCTGTAATTAAAGATTACGGGCGCGCATGGCCGCTGCCCCGTGCTACAGTCCAGCCGCAACAGGGGCACACGTACAAGGTGATCCTTGGCCTGTCGAAAGAATCTGCAGATCCGAATGAAGTACTTGACGGCCTCGCGCATACCGCGCGGCTGTTCAACGTCTTCGCGGCGGACAGAGTGCCACCAAAAAACTTGAAAGTGGTCGCCATATGCCACGATTCAGCCGGCTACGCCGCGATGAGCAATCGTTCTGGTTACTCATCAGAATGACGGTTACGCCTTGATGCCGTTTTAACAGGAGCCAGAGAAGAAATCGATGTCTGACACCCGCCTATACAGACAGCCCAAATTTCGTCACGTGACCGTCTCACAAACGTGCTAATCTCAGGGGCCGCAGCACATCCGCTGGTCGAATGATCGCCGGAACGTATAACACGGGCTTAGTTGTCCTTTCTGTCCTCATTGCGATCGTAGCATCGTATGCTGCTTTCAATTTAGGAGAACGAGTCTCGGCTTCCAGTGGCCAGCGGCGCTGGGCATGGCTCACCAGCGGAGCCATCGCCATGGGCTTCGCAATTTGGTCCATGCACTACGTGGGCATGCTGGCGTTTGTCCTTCCCGTGCCCGTGCTCTACCACGTACCGACCGTTATCTTATCCCTGCTTGCGGCCGTGCCCGGCGCGGCGGTAGCGCTCTACATCGTAAGCAAGAAAACGATGCACCGCGTTAATACTGCCATTGCCGGCTTGTGTCTCGGCGGCGCTATCGTCGCCATGCACTATATCGGAATGGCGGCGATGCGCTCAACCGCCATGAACCACTATAGGCTGAGTCTGGTCATCTTGTCCGTAGTAGTTGCCATCACCTTCTCATCAGTAGCCGCGTGGCTTGCGTTCAGATTCGGTAGATTCCACCCAGGGCTTACGTGGACCAAGATTAGTGGCGCATCGCTGATGGGCCTGGGTATTGCCAGCATGCATTACACGGCGATGGCCGCTGCATATTTTGTGCCTGGCCACACCCCTCCGATTCGGCATACGGTCGAAGTTTCGATGCTAGGCGCCTTCGGGATCGGAATGACTACGCTTCTATTGCTCGGCACGGTCCTAGTGACCTTGTGGTGGGACCGCCGGCTTGCAAATGAGCGCCTACTCCAAGAGGCTGCCCGGCGAAGCGAACAGGAGCTTCGCGACGTAATCAATACCGTTCCGGCACATGCCTGGAGCGCCCTACCCGACGGCAACATCGCGTTCGTCAATCAGCGCTGGCAACAGTTTATCGGTTTGCCTCCGGAGGACGCATTGGGATGGAATTGGGAAGTCGTTCTTCATCCCGATGACCGCGCCAAGTTCGTTGCCGATTGGCGTGCAGCGCTGAAGAGCGGGCAACCGATGGAGACCGAAGTGCGGGTTCGGCGTGCGGATGGAGAATATCGGTGCTTGCTCGTCCGCAACGTGCCGCTGCGGAATGAATTAGGATACATCATCAAATGGTATGGAACTGGTCTCGATATCGAGGACCGCAAACGCACTGAATCGCTACTCGCCGGGGAGAAGCGGGTCCTCGAGATGCTGGCGAAGGGCAATTCACTCGCTGAAATACTTGACGCCCTGTGCCGTCTCGTGGAGGAACAAGCCAGCGGCGTTCTGGCCTCCATCTTGTTGCTGGATGGCGATCGGTTGCGGCATGGTGGCGCGCCTAGCCTCCCAAAGGCCTACATGGATGCCATTGATGGGGCTGTGATTGGTCCGTCAGCGGGTTCTTGTGGGACAGCCGCGTACCGTGGCGAACAGGTGATTGTGGAGGACATAGCAACCGATCCCTTGTGGGTGGATTTTCGCGACTTGGCTTTGCCACATTCGTTCCGTGCCTGTTGGTCCAGCCCGGTCTTCTCGTCACAAGGCAAGGTGATCGCGACGTTCGCCATGTATTATCGCGAGCCGAAGCGCCCGAGCCCCCGTGACCAGGAGATCATAGAGCAAATCACGCACCTAGCAGGTGTTGCAATTGAACGTAAGCTCACGCAGGAAGCCCTGCGCCGCAGTGAAGCTTATCTGGCGGAAGCGCAGAAGCTGACTCGCACCGGCAGTTGGGTTTGGGACGTCAAGACAAGGCAGGCAACTTATCTCTCCGACGAATGGTATCGCATCTATGGCCTTGAACCTGGGAGCAATGCGCGTGCCTGGGAACAGCGGTTGCAGCGCATTCATCCGGAGGACAGAAGCAAGTGGCAAGAGGCGCTCAATCGGGCAATCAGTGAGAAATCAGATTACGAATTCGAATACCGCCTTCTCCTTCCGCACGGCCTGACCAAATACGCTCACGTTGTGGGGCATCCGGTTCTCAATGCTTCCGGAGAGGTCGTGCAATTTATGGGTACTGTGACAGACATCACGGAACGCAAGCAGGCTGAACAAGCCCTGCGTCGCAGTGAGGCTTATCTGGCGGAAGCACAGAGGCTGACGCACACAGGCAGTTGGGCCAGGGACTTCTCCACCTACAATGTGCGGTACTGGTCCGAGGAAACGTTCCGTATTCTTGGATTAGATCCTCAACAAGGCGTTCCTGAGGGTGACTATACGTTTCGACTAATGCATCCGGAAGATCGCGATAGGGTTGAGGAATTACGGAAAAAAGCGATGCACGAGAAAGTCGAGTTTGCGACGGATTACAGAATTGTGCTGCCCGATGGAACTCTAAAGCACCTCCACGTCATAGGACATCCGGTCTTCGATGAATCTGGAGAGGTCCACGAATACGTCGGCACGGTAGTGGATATCACGGAACGCAAGCGGGCTGAAGAAGAGCGCCAGAGATTGCAGCAGCTCGAAGCAGATCTCGCCCACATCGACCGCGTGAGCATGATGGGCGAGTTGGCCGCCTCACTGGCTCACGAGATCAAACAGCCTATCGCTGCCGCACTCATGAACGCCAAAACGTGCATGCGGTGGCTAATGCGTGATACACCGGATGTCGCAGAAGCACGCGAGGCCTCGTCGAGAATGGTCAACGACACAACGCGTGCCGCCGAGATCATTGACAGGGTTCGCTCGCTTTACAGGCGAGATACATCGAAACGGGAGCTGCTCGATCTGAACGAAATTATTCGAGAAATGATTATTCTGCTGCACGACAAAGTTAGTCGGACTTCTATTTCGATTCATAGCGACCTGGACCCAGGGCTTCCCCCCATCACAGCAGATCGTGTCCAACTGCAGCAGGTGCTGCTGAACCTCATGCTGAACGGTATCGAAGCCATGAAAGATGTGAGTGGTGAACTGACCATCGGGTCTCAGCGGACGCCGGATGGCCAACTGCAGATTTCCGTGACCGATTCGGGGATAGGAATCACTTCTGAGCAAGCTAACAAGATTTTCGAGGCGTTCTTCACCACGAAGCCCCAGGGCACTGGCATGGGACTATCGATCAGCCGGAAGATTATCGAGTCGCACGGTGGGCGTATATGGGCAAGCGCCCATTCCGGACGGGGTACGACATTTCAGTTCACACTTCCCGCCGATGTGACGGCCTCCTCATCATCCGCCGCCTAGTGTGGTGGAAACCAACGCAATCGCTCAGGGCCAATTGGAGTGCGTCGTGGCCGGGCTCTCTCGGAGGATTGTCTTGGTTAGGGATTTGCTTGGACAAGTTCCGACAGTGGCTAGCTACGTTGCTCCATTCTGTTTCGTTGCTGGTTGAATTGCCGGTGTTCTGACACGATCCGGAACCACTCACTTCAAATCCATCGAGTAAGTCAAAAACAGCGGTTCATGCTGCTTTATCGTGAATCCACGTAAGTGCTCGTCCAGCCGCTGGAAGGCCGATAGTCGTCATCGAAAGTAAGACTACGTGCTCCATCTCTTCTGCGGTCACTCCGGCCTCGGCCGCGTGCCGCACCTCCGAGTGTGTTCCGCCTTCAGTGCCCGCCCCGACAGCGATAGCCAACTTCACTAACCTGCGAGTCTTCTTGTCCAACGGGCCAGCATCGTGGCACGCCTGAGCCAGACTAGTAAATGCCTGCCAGATCTCTGGGTGCTTGGTTCGGATCTGTTCCGCCGCAGCAGATGGTTTGGGCACCTTCGTCCTCCTCATTTCCGGTTTCCAGCTTAAGTTGTGAATTATAAGCACCGTCCGGGGCGAAACACGCGAACTTATTGCTGCACTGCTCAGCCGCCACTATGGGCTGAGATCGTCTCGTGTCTGGGAAGTGAAACCGTGAAGCGATGAGCAGCAACACCGGCAGGAAAAACTTCCTCGTGGTTGTAAAGGAGCTTCGGTCAAACGTAAGCGTTAAGCCAGGCTTAACGCTTACGGTCAAACAGCAATCAGCTGCCGCGTTACACTTGCTCCGTTTTGTCGCTTCCTCGTTCTTCCTCAATCCGCATTTGCAGATTTGAAGCTCCGAATCCCTTCGCCGATCCCCTTCCCGAGTTGCGGAAGTTTTTTCGGCCCGAACACCAGCAGGGCAATTCCGAAGATCACTAGCAAATGCATGGGTTGAAACAGTCCTTCAAGCATGCGTTCTCCTAAAAGCGCAGCCGCTTTAATCGTTAAGAAATGCAGATGCTGTGACGAGACAGTCCGCAGCATCTATCGCGGTCCAGTCCGAAACTGGAGTTTACTTAACAACCTGCCACCTGCGATCTGGCTTCCATGTAGTCATTGCTTTTGCCAAGGTCCTGGTTTGTGCCCCCAAATCCTTTTCGTACACCACGCCAGTGGCGGCGACAACGAACGTCATCACTCCCGATGACCGGTATTCGGCAGGATAGGCCACGACGATGAAACTCTCAGTGCGGGCTTTACCGTTTTTTAATTTTCCGAAATAGTATCCATGCAGAGGTTCCGAGGATTGCTGCTGGTTGGCTGGGCGTCCGCCGGAACCTACCACATCAGCATCGATTAGAGTCCGAGCGTATTGAACGGCCGCATCGTCACTGTTTGCTTCACCGTCCGAACCTTTCTTTGCCATCGTGGCAAGTCTCTGGCAAACCTCAATCGTACTCGCTTCGTTCTCCCCTACTCGACGGAACAGAACTTCCTTGCTGCCGGCATCGGCATCGAAGTACCACTTCCCGCCCTTCGAAACTAACGGAACCGTGAACGGCCAGTTTTCAGCGCCGATGTAAAGAAGAGTGGTCCCGTCCGGCTCCTCCACGAGGCGATGCATCTGCCGGTACTTTTCTACGAACAACTCGCGATCGTGTTGGTCGTCGAGGCTATCGCCGGCGGAGACCAGGTCCTTCCCCCCTCCGAGAACCTGCATGATGGCTTCTTCATTGTTGCCTTGCACAGCTGCAAATAGGGCCGCCGTCGCTTTTTCAGCCGACGGAAACGTGTCCTGGTTCGATTCAGCGACAGACAACCCAGCCGCTGATAGCAGAAACGCCAACAAACCCAGTAACAACAGCAGCAACGCAACCGAGCCTGCTGTCGGGAATCGACGCCAAGGGCTTTTCTTGGAACTATTGTTGATAATTCGCATAACCTTTTCTCCTCATTAGCTGAAAGCTCACACTGGTGAGAACTCACCTAGCTCTGGCTTCTTGGCCACCTTGGCCTGATTACCTCCGACCACCGCCTCCGTGAAATCCACCACCACCATGGAATCCACCGAAACTGCCCCCGTGAAATCCACCGACACTTGAGCGTCCGCCGGAGGAGAAGCTTCTCGCCATGCCTCCGTGATTAAAGCCGCTGAAGGCACCAGAATGCGTTCCAGCTTGCGGGCGAGTTGCGAATCGATGTCCAGCAAAACCCGATCTCCCATGATTGAAGTTATTTCGATTAATAAAGGTTCTGCTGTGGGAGATGTAAGTCGTGTGGTTGTAGATGATGGTTCGATGTCCCCAGTCAAATCCCCAGTGATGCCATCCCCAACCAAAGCCTCCAAAAAATCCCGGACCGAAACCCACTCCGAAGGCAACCCCTGGACCAGGGACGTACAACCCGGGATACCAGAACCAACCCGGCCATACGACCACCGGCGCGCCATACACAATCCACGGATCGTATGTTGGCACATAAACCACGTCCGGGCTGATGGGCTCAATGATGATTGTCTTGCGTTTTTTCTCTACCTTCTGTTGCGAATTGCTCTTGAGGTTGCCCGCCGCGTCGGCCCGTTGACGCATGACTTGGACAGCATCCATGACATCCTGTTGCTGGTTTACATAGGCGTCACCGAGCGACGAGGTCCAGGAAAGGTTCTTGTCCATATTTGCCAACACTGACGGAAATTCTGTCAATGCTTTGACACTTGAATCCCAGGGCTGCTTATCCACTTCGTCGGCGAGTTCTTTCCCTTGGAGATCTTTGTGATCTTGCAACCACCGATCCGCCTCCACCACTTGATCGGGATAGGTAGCGGCGGCAAGAACCTCGGCCGCTAACTCGTCGGGATACAGCGCAATTGGGGCAACCAACTGCTGCACCTGCTCCGGAGTCTGCCTCACGACCGGAGTGGGTGACTGCTGCTCCGTCTGCGTCTGATCGGCAAATCCTGCGGGGGAGCTCGCTATGAGCAACGAGCCTGACAGAATAAGCGCTAATACCTGCTTTATGAACATCGCAATTTCCTCCGGCTCCAACATCGAGCCTGTTCCTATCATTTCGGTACGGCATCCACTCAGGTCCTCACCGCGTGTCAGCTAGCAACTTTTTGGCCACAGCGGTTGGGGCTCTGAGTGGAGGTACGCTTGCAATTTACGAAGCCGCTCTGGGTGGAAAATGCTTAAACATTTTCTGAACATCTTTGTCGAGCTTCTTCGTATTTTTATCCGGATTACCTGATAGATTGCTGCTCGACGTTCCTCTCCAAATCAACTGTTTGGAGTTGCCGTCGAACATGCTTACGATCAGCGTGCCAACCTTGTAGTTGTCAACCGAAGTAGTCGACTCTCCAATGCCGCCGCCCCAGCGCCAGCCACCGAAACCGTCGTAGAAGGTGTCGTACTGCTGATGAACGGAAGTCTTCTCAACCGCCATTAGGGCAACGTCTCCGCCGGATGGCACTCGAGTCCAACCTTTGGCTGTTAACTCCTTGTCGATCGCATCCTTCACCCGCTCGTCCCAAATGGAGTTGGCGGTGCGAATCTTTGACCAGGAGTACGTCTTTACTTGCTTGAAGTTCACGGCATGGTCGTAATCGACTGCCACACGATCAGCAAAGACCGCTGTGGTCAGTGCCATCGCAAATAGAGAAATTGCCAGCATCTTTCCGAATTTCATATCGATCTCCTTTCAGTTTGCTTCCCGCTCCGCTGGCTCACGCTGGCCGCATATCAACGGCCAGCATGAGTGAAGCCAGCGCGCGACCTTACTCACCAGCGGCTTCTGCGCTGGGCATTAATTGGCTACCCACGAAGGTTTGCTGTCGAGCCTGAGCGATTTCCTGCTCTTGTTGCTTGGAGTAAACGAACTCGTGTCCAGTTAGGCGGCCAGGATAAAACCACTTCACGAGAACATCTGGCTTCCCAGCCTCTGGTTCTGCCATAGTGATCGTGGTTTCCCCGGTTACGTCCATACGCTCTACCGGGACTGTCTGGAGCGTCGCGTACAAAACGGTACGGTCGCTGTTGAAGATCTGGATGAGGTTCAGATCACTATTGGGATCCGCCTGTTGGAATATGTAGGTTCCTGCGGGCAGTACCTGTCCTGGAATCTGAACCGTTTGGCTAAAGGTGATCCTGGTTTCCTCATTGGTCTCGTCGGCGTGCGCCACGAGCTCGAAGAACAAACCAAAAGCAATGATCAAGCCAACTACGATGTAAACCTTATGTATTTTCATTGTCGAAATCTCCTTTCAAAACAATTCTGCTTGTCATACCGGTCAGAACAAAAATCTGCCGACGTGTGCCACTGCTTTGGCAGTGTTCTTCGCTGTGACACTCACGGCCTTCGCGGAATTCTTGCCGGCGACCTTGACACTATGGCCTACAACATCGCCTGCGAATGAAGGAACCGCCATACAGAGTGAAAGAACAACTAGAACAAGAGTCTTCTTCATATTTCCTCCTTTTTCTCGGCGAAGAAGGCTTGACGTTTTCAGGTCACAATCGCATTCCGTAAACCTGTCATCGTCGCGATGCCTTACTTCGCATGCATTCCTATAAGGCAGATCCCGTTCCAAAACTCGCGCCATCGCAAGCCGGCTTGTACTCAAGCACTTACGACAAACGCGCGCTTCTCCGGGTCAAGACCTCGACGGTTTCGACAGTGTCGGTGTCAACTCCAAAGAGGGTCGACACCAGATCCTTGTAGCGGTTCAGGGGGGGCTGGATGGAAATGGGCGACCTGACATGCACGCGACGGGGAGGTGTATGAACTTTAAGTCGCGACTCCGCGCTTGGCCGGAAGTATTTCAACGCCCGAGTCAGCTTCGCGTGGAAACGTGAGTTGTTTGTCTATATTTCAAAAGGAGCGCTCGACTTCACATTACGCGGTCCTCGATGGTGCTGGTCCTGTCCTCAGACGCCGGCCTGAGATTGATCCCCAGTTTTTTCATTCGTGAAATCAAGGTGGTGCGTTTTAGCCCGAGACGGGCAGCCGCGCCATGCTCTCCGCCTATCCGCCCACCGGTGTCTTTCAGCGCCTGGATAATTTCATCGCGATTAACTTCTGCGAGTATGCTTCTGACGGGCGCCCGTTTCGTTGTTGGGGCTGGGTTCTGATTGATTGAGATGACTGTAGTATGAGGTTGTTGTAAGTCCGAAACTTGGACATTTAACGTTGTCCCCTGGGACAGGATCACGGCCCGCTCAATGACGTTCTGGAGTTCCCGGATATTTCCCGGCCAGGCATATTGACACATGGCGTTCATCGCTTCCGACGGGATCGTATGAATGATCTTGTTCATACGACGGGAAAACTCCTGGGCAAAATGCCGCACCAGCAGCGGGATATCGTCTGGGCGCTCACGAAGCGGAGGCATCTGAATAGGAAACACATTCAGGCGGAAGAACAGATCCGAGCGAAATTTCCCTTGTTCTACCAAGTCCTCCAGATCGCGATTGGTTGCTGCGATAAGACGCACATCGGCGCGTAGAGTTCGTGTGCTCCCCAGGCGCTCGAATTCTCGCTCCTGCAGTACCCGCAAGAGCTTCGGTTGCAGTTCGGGGGGCATTTCACCGATTTCATCCAGAAATAAAGACCCCTGGTTGGCAACCTCCAAACGTCCGATGCGTTGCGTCACCGCACCAGTGAAGGCACCTCGCTCATGGCCGAACAATTCGCTCTCCAGCAATCCCGTGGGGATGGCGGCACAGTTCATTTTTACGAAAGTCCTCGACCGGCGCGGGCTAAGATTATGGATAGCACGCGCAATCAACTCTTTTCCGGTACCCGTTTCACCATAAATCAGCACGGTGGAATCTGTCGGCGCCACAGTCTCAACCTGCCTCAGGACACGACGGAGTACGGCGCTCTTGCCGATGATCTCTTCAAAGTTAGCTTCGGTACGGATCTCGTCTTCGAGATAAAGCTTTTCTTGAGCGAGGCTGTCCTTGAGCTTAGTGATCTCGCTGTACGAGAGCGCGTTTTGCACGGCGATGGCCACCTGGTTTGCGACCTGCATCAGGAACTGAACATCATCCTGCGAAAAGGAAATCGCATCGAAGCGGGAAAGGGCCAACACCCCCAGCACTCTCTGCTGGCTGATCAGGGGTAAGGAGCACGAAGAGTTCAGGCCCTCCTCTTCGTACGGGCTCGCCTCAGGCCCTCGGTGGGAGAAAGCGGGGTCGCGCAGCAAGGTCGAAGGTTGCCCTGTCCGGAACACCTTCCCAGAGAGCGAATCTGCTGGGCGCAACAGCCCTTCTCGGAGAAATCCCCGCGCGCCAGGAAAGTCAAGCGCGTACACCTTCAGCTCCGCCGTTTCTGGATCCGGCAAATTAACACTTACGGAATCACAGTGCATCATCTGCCGCACACTGCCGCAAATCACGCGAAGCAGTTCTCGCAGCTCGAGGTTTGAGACGATGGTATTATTCAGGTCCAGCAGCAGTTTCAGCCGATCCTTCTCCGATCGCAACTCGGCCTCAGCCTTCTGCAACTGATTGTTGGATTCCTGGAGTTCAGTCGTTCTCTCCATGACCCGGAGTTCCAGAGTGTCCCGTGCTTCGGTACATGACCGCTCTGCGCGGCGACGTGAAGCACTGAACCAGCTCACCAGGGTCCCGAATATCGCATAAATGATCAGGTAGGATTCCGAAGAGCCGTTGCCCGGCAAGATTTGGGAAGGAACAAAAAAACCTCTCATCACCAGGAACGAGAGCAGCAAAGCAACCAGACCCGGACCTGCCCCACAGTACCAAAACGTGATAGCAATGGCCGCCATTGAAAAAGAAGTGAACGGATGCGGCAAATGGTAATGGCGCATGGTCGCGGCCAGCGTCCCCGCAATACCTACAGCAACAGCAGCCAATCCGTAGCGCAGCACGGGAGATAATTTGAGCCGCGCCTTCCATTTCGAGATCGGCAAATGAAACATACGCGTAATTCCTTTTGTGCGGTCCCCAGGAGGCTTTGCGACCGCTAGCGACATTGGACTTTACTCCCATTGGTAAAAATGCGATTTCCAGCCAAGGCGAGCGCTGCTGAAGTGCAAAAGGCGATGAATTCTCATAAGTCATTCGAGTGAATCAAGAGTTACTCCATTTCGAATGCCAAATACTGCAGCTTGCCGTTGCGATCGACCTGCAGTGCGACAGGATCACCCGGTTTGATGTTGTGCAGGATCGCGCGGAGTTGAGAAACCGACTCGAGCGGCGTACGATTCACTGCCCGGATAACGTCTCCGACCGACAGCCCGCTCGTGGCCGCATTTGGCCCCGCCGTCTCCCCGATCACTACAACACCGGATTCGCTGCGCTCAACGTGTAGCAGTGGAGACACGCTTTCGCCCAGATCAGTTACAAGAACGCCCAAGCGAGAAATCAGGGTCTGCTGCTCTATAGGAACATCGGTCAACTTGCTCACCTTGTCGTGCTGCACAAACACGGGCACGCTGAACGAAATCCGCGTCACCCCACGAAGGACCTCGATGCTTAAAACTTCCGACGGCGAATGCAGGTAAAAGGCTGCAACGAAATCAGGAAGGCCGCGAATTGGCCGATCATCCACGGTAAGCACAATATCTTCCGACTTCAGACCTGCTGCTCCGGCCGGTCCATCAGGGGCAACGTCGGAAAGGATCGCTCCCCAGCTGGTTGCCAATCCCAGGCCTGCTGCCAGCGTTGGGGTGATGTCCTGTGCACTGACGCCGATCGTCACGTGCTCCACCCGGCCGTATTTGCGAAGGCGCTGGTAGTCGAAATCGACAATGGCGGCAGGAATGGCGAAGCCGAGTCCCTCACTGCCGCCAGCAGTGCTGAGCATCATCGTGTTCATACCAACAATATTGCCGTCAACATCTATCAGAGGGCCGCCGCTGTTGCCCGGATTCACAGCTGCGTCACTTTGGATGTAAACCATGGGATCGTTTGGATCAACCTGGCGTGTCACGGCGCTGACTACGCCCATCGTGACGGAATCCTGCAGCCCCTCGGGGCTACCGATGGCGAACACCAGTTCACCTTGATGGACAGGCACGTTGGCCCGTAGCGGTAGACTGGGCAAATTTTTGGCCTCTACTTTGAGGAGGGCTATATCGGAGTCTTTGTGTTGACCGATTAATTTGGCTTCGAGAATTTGCCCTGCGCCAATGGGCTGCAATTCAAGCGGAGAATCTACCGGTTGCGGCGGCAGAATGACGCGGATACGCTGCGCTCCTTCGATTACATGAGCGTTGGTCAAGATGTAGCCGTCGGGGTCAACGATAATGCCGGAGCCAATGGCGTGCTGCCGGACAATTCGCGTTCTGCTACTGTGTCCATGCTCCTCCTCAGGTCCATAACCAGCGACTGTGACCTGGACCACCGCTGCCGACGTTTTCGCCACAACCGCCTGAATAGAGGAGTTCAGTTCTCTCAGAAGGTTTGATGACAGATGTCCCTCTTGGACCCGGGCTGCACCGGCATGGGGGCGGACGCCCGATTGTGCCAGCGCAACCGTAGCCGCAAGCAAACAGGCCCCTCGAATGAATTCACGTCGAAACCGGTGAAAAAGGTCGTTTGCTGAATGGCTTTGGAACTCACCGTTAAAGAACCGTTGCCGAATTCGCCCACGTGAAGCCACAAATCCTCATGTCGCTGAAGCAATGCGTGACTAATCATCCTGCCTTCGTTCCTTCGCCACAGGATCAAAGACCTCAGTCAGAACCGTAACCCCGCTCGCCCAGCGCACACAGCCTTCCGCCGGTGTTCCTGAAACGTTTCGCCGTACAAGGGCAGCTCGTGTCCAGCGGCTCCTCATGCATGTTCACTTTGTTGGCTGAGTCGCTGTCGATCCTGCGGCTGCTCTGGACGGCAGCTCTGTTAACATCAGATCGAGTACGATCGTTGCCTGCTTACGGTCCGGTGTCACAGCCGGCTTGAATCCCGAATAGTCCTCTCCGCCAGCGGTTCCCGCTATTAGCACACGATTTGTGACGGTTGCGATCACATCGCCGGTACATGTCTCCCCGGAGTAGTCGTCACCTATGGTGGACGGCTGTTGGCATTTCTCGTCGTCCACCAACATTGTCGGCCACTCGCCAGCTCTGCCTGCTTCAACAAACTGCGGAAAAGTTTCGCGACTCACCGAGATGATGCCTGACAATTCCATGCCGTCGTGTGCTTTCTGGTGGCGAGAATCATGCAACACTAGAGTGACTTCACGAGTGTCGGTGTGGGCCACCGGCTCACCATACTGTGGTCCTGCGTAGGCCTCGTTGGGTTCCATGATCACGCTTCGCTCGACGCGTGTGACGGAAAGCGCCCCGGTCGCAAGTACCTTTCCATCCGCAGTCATAGCGGATCGCTCAGAAGTAAAACTCATCTGAGCATACTCCGATCGCGGTCCGCCGTCGGGCGTTATGTTCAAGCTGACAGACGGGTCGGCCGGATCAGTTGAATCGAAAACGACTTGACCACTGACGCGAGCCAAGCCACTTTCCAACCTATTCTGCCCCGATCCCAAGAACACTCGTGCTACCGAATGCTGCGGATCGATTTGAAACGTATCCTGAGCATGCGCAGGCATCGGGCCGATTATGCTAGCCACGGCTAGAGAAAGCAGCACCAACGGTTCATGTGTTAGAAAGCGAACGGCACTTACTAAACGCGATTTCATATTACTTCTCCAAAAGCTCCACATCTTGCTCAGCAAGCAAGTTGCCAAATCGGCGATTCGCATTTGCCTGTAACAGAGCTATCGTCTAGCAAACGGTGAGTCGACCTGCTTGACTGACGAATTGGTACCCTTGTCGTTTTCGTCGGATGGTTAGGCAAGTGTCATCGACAGAGAAGGTCTCGATGTCGACATGACACATCGATGACATCGACACTTATGACAGTTGTAAGTCGCAGAATATTCATGCGTTATATTTGAGCTCTTAAAGGGATGGCGAAATAATGAGAGCGTGAGAGATCGGCAGCGGTTGTGTTGTTGACGACGGATGGTGCGACCGGGGGAATTCGTCTCGGTGTCGCGCGAATATCACAGTTGCCTTATGCCGGCCAGTGAAGAAGAGCTACCTTGGCAGCGTTCGGCGCAGACTGTGCAGCCACGGGGCGCATACCGGCTGCCCATTGAAAGCGATCGAGCAGGCTCAAATCCGTTGTGCCCTCTTCCTCTTTCACAAAAGTCATGCAGCCGTTCGAATCGAGATCGATCCGTACCAGATCTCCGAGCCTTACCTGTCCGGTCGCTACCAGGTTTGCGAGCGGGAACACAACGTGTTTCTCAATGGCGCGTTTCAAATGCCTGGCTCCGTATTTCGCATCCGTACCGTCTTCCAGAAGAAAGTCTTTCACGCTTTGCATGCAATGAAAAGCGAACTTCCCGATCCCGGGCGCCGTCAGGATGCGCTGCTGCACCATGCCTAGTTCGATTTCGAGAATCTTCTGGAGATGTTCTGGCCGCAGGGTTTTGAAGACAACGACCTTGTCTATACGGTTCATGAACTCAGGCGTAAACTTGCGTCGCGCTGCTTCCACGGCGGTGCGATTGATCTTCTCGTCAAAGCCGACCTCCAGAGTATTTGGCTTTCCAGCGAAACCCATCGTGCCTTCGACCAGGCTGGACATCTCACAGGCCCCCAGGTTCGAGGTCATAATAATGACGCACTGTGAGAAGTCCACCCGGCGATTGTCGCCCAGAGTAAGCACTGCCTTGTCGAGAATTCCGAGCAAAAGCTGCCACAACGCGTCCGACGCCTTCTCAATTTCGTCAAAAAGCAAAATCGATAACTTGAGCTTCTCGGTATGCCACTTGTTCAGCGTTTCCTGCGTCAACAGCGGATGCGTCTCGCGATGTCCAAGGTATCCCGGAGGCGAACCGATGAGCTTCGCAATCTCGTGCGAGTGCTGGAACTCAGCACAATCGATCTTGACACAGGCATGCGGGTCGCCGAACATCGCTTCTGCCATAGCTTCCACCACCCGGGTTTTACCCGTCCCAGTGGGTCCGAGGAAAAGCAGATTCCCGACCGGATGTCCGGGCGGATGTAATCCGGCCACGAACATCTGATAGATCTCAGCCACTTTTTCGATAGCCTGCTCCTGCCCGACAATCTTCCGGCGTAGTGCGTTTTCAAATTGCGCCGCATCGTTGCTGCGCCGCGTCGGATCTAGCGTGGTGGCAAAGTTGTTTGTCCGCATGCTTGCCTCTCGCCCCGTCAGGTGCATTTGCGGTGCCAAAGTTCTGTTGAAATTTGCTTTAACCGGAAGATGAGTCGTCAATTTGTCAGTGTCGAATCCCCGTCACCTGTTGTCGCTATCAAGAAAGATCGTTAGTGGCCCCTGAGACGTACGAACATCCAGGAGGGACACGTCGATCGCGGACGATGGAACAAACGTCGGTATCTTGGGACCGTGATGGCCTGGCCAGCATGACCCTGTTTAAACATGGTTGGCACTCGGATTGCTTTACCGGAATACTCAGAGGAACCGAGTGGGTGGCCAATAGCTAATGTTAGAAATATGGCCGATGTTGGTTTGACGTGGAGGACAGCATGAGCGGCAACTACGTTTTTCTTTGTGGGGTAATGTGGTGCAGGTTCGGACAGCCGGATGCAGGTAAGGAACTCTTGCGGGCCGCAGAATCGAAAGATCCCGATCTTAGAGCACTGGCTTGGGCCATGTTGGCCGGAGGAGTACGTCGCTTGAAGGAACTGGAAAGGCGGGCGATGGCCTGTTCATTCCCGTTTCTTGAGACCTAGCTTTAATTGTGCAGTTCTTAAGTTTCCTCGGAAATTAGATAGCAGTTCTTGTTCCATGCGGCGCATTAGCTGACTGGATCGACAAACCTGCTCTTTGATCCCTCAAACGTTTTCCCATCGATTGGATCGCTGGCGACGCCGACTCCTGAATAACGTATTTGAGCTCGCCAGTCCGACTCAGAACATACTCCTCCGGCGGAGCAGGGCGTTACGGACGATTTCGGCTCCTCACATGACTATCGGCTCGATCTTTCGGCATTGACGAGACTGGTAAAGACCATTTCTGTAAAGACGTCTCCTGTCACGTAGCCCTTGCCCCATATCGCGTTGAGGTCCTTCGTCGGCGATGCCGCCACGACTTGGTCAATTGTTTTTCCTGCCGCGATAAAGGCCTGAATTCGTTGCCGAACCCGGATAAGCATGTCGCGATAATCTTGGAGATCCGCACGTGTGGCCACCGGCCCATGTCCCGGAATGATTTCCGTTGTATCGTCCGTCCGGGCAAGAATGAGATCGACGGCATGGATCATTCCATCAATCGATCCTCCAGAAGAGAGATCGATGATGGGGTAGAAGTGATTCGAGAAAATGTCGCCAACCACCGCGACATTAGTCGGAGCGATATAGATTACGGTGTCCCCGTCGGTGTGCGCAGGTCCGTAATTGACCAACGTGAGCTGCTGAGAACCTTGCTGCAGAGTCAAGCTGTCCGAGTACGTTACTGCCGGTAGCGCCTGCACAGGATAATCACCGTCACTCAGCCCGATGAAGGGGACTTTCTGCATGGACGAGAGCCGCTTCTTCACATTCTCGTGCGCGATGATGGTTACGCCTGCTGCGCCGAAAAAGGTATTTCCGCCGGTGTGATCAAAGTGCCAGTGTGTACTTACCAAGCGTGTAACCGGACGCGACGTCGCTTGGAACACTGCAGCGCTGAGCTCAGTCGCTCGCGAATCGAGCCCGCTGTCGATCAGCAGGGTGCTCCCATCGTCAACCATAGCTACCACATCCCCTCCGTCCCCAGAAAACAGCAAAAAACCTTTGTATAGGGAGATGGTCTGCAGCGGACTGCTCTCAAATTGCTCTGTGGCCTTCTCGATGACGGTTTCGCTTTTCTCCACCTGTCCTGCCCCGCGGACGGTTGCGCTTGTGACTAGCAGGGCCAAAACAAGCGCCTGCACGGGAGCCAGCATTAGCCTCGTTTTATGAATGACGTGTTCCACTCTTTTGCTCCCTCCAAGTAGAGTTGAATCGGGTGAAATGAATGGCCAGCAAAAATATGCATGCCCGCAAGCGCCAGGACCAGGCCGCCCAGAAAGGCGCGGACTACGACAGAAACCGAGTTTCTGGAAGAGAGCAGGAGAATGGCATTGGTGGTAGTAAAGTTGTAGAACGCTATCAGAAATCGCCCGAGTCCCTGGAGCACGTCTAGGATCAGTTTTCCATCGCTGTTCTGCTCGACGATGTTCATCTTGTAGCCTCTCTGCTTTCGACGACTGCCGTTGCGTTCGGCATTTAGCTTCTATGCGGCAGCAGCCGCGACAAGGGCTTCGCTCTCACTATTGCCTCTTCGCGAGAGGCGAAGCCAGTGGCGATAATGCAGGGCGCCGCTATGACATTGTGCAAAGATTCCTCGTTGCGATACGCAATCACGAAGCGTTCAGACGCAGCTTCGTTCTGAAGTGCTTCTATTACCGCGTATTGCAATGCTGATAAGTCAGCCGACTGGCTCATGAATGCTTCCTGGCTCATCGCGTCGGACTAGCCACGCTACAAAGTACCAAGCAAGCAGATTTCCAAATCTGGCATTTGGGAGCGAGCAGCAGATTGGCTTTGTTGAGGAGTGCTTATGAAGAGAGGGCGCGTTTCTTGGAAGCACACTTGGAATCCAGCGATATCAAGAACCGGCATCAAGAATAGGCGGGAGAAGCGGGCGTGCGAAGAGGGTATGAAACCTGGAATAATTCATATCCGCTCTCGTCACGCTCGCTTCTGAGGGCATGATGCTTGGTTATCAGCACATTGCGTTCCAACTCCACGGCCGGCTTTTCCGTTCTGGACATTTCGGCGCCACAGAGAGTTAGTGGAGCATTACAGGTGTTAAGCATTTCGGCATAGGCATGACTTCGAGTCGACGAAGCAGTCAGGTGTCGAGATGTTGACTCATGACTGGCCTGGCGCCAATTTCGCCTGTCATCGTCGTTGAACGCATTCCTGTTCGCATTTGTTTGTAAGGCCCAAGCTTATCATTACCATGCTGATCGGTGACGGCCACAATGGCTAGTATCTAAAGGAAAACGCACGAACACACGCGGTTGTCAAATCCTTGAGCTTTCCACTCCTTCTAATTACCTGGCGGCTCTAATTGATCCCTAGCGAAGGCCATGGTGACCGAGGTGCCGACTCGTGAGTGGCAGGTGGCGTGCCCAGGCGTGAGACCGGAGGGAACCGAGAAGCTATGCCGGGAGTCAAAACAACGAGAGAAGCAGATCGACAGGTTAACGACCGAGCGCCAGGCGCAAATCCCGAAGAACTCGACTCTGTTGTCTCGCGCTACCTCCCTGCGTTCTACCGGAGGGCCTTTAGGCATCTGGGAAATGTGCAAGACGCAGAGGACGCAGTCCAAGATGCTCTTCTTTCGGCGCACATACACCTGTCCCAATTCAGAGGTCAGGCGCAGCTCTCGACCTGGGTGACTACCATTGTCATCAATGCTGCTCGAATGCAACTACGCAGACGCCGGCAAAGCCCCTCTCATGTCCCGCTGGATCAGCAGTGCGGAGAGGAAGAGTGCGTTACTCGCTCGGAAATGTTTCCTGATCTCAGGCCAGGTCCTGAGGAGATCTGCCGGGCATTCGAATTGCACGACCGATTGGCTCAGTTTTCGAAGCAGCTTCCTCCACCACAGCGGAAGGCCTTTCAACTGCGAGTTATAGATGGCCTCACGATGGCTGAGGCTGCGCGTACCTTGGGCGTGGCGGAGGGTACCGTCAAGGCTCAGATTTTCCGAGCCCGTGCGAAATTAGCCCGACGTGTACTGAAAACTCCTCAAGGCTCTCGCCTCCATGCCGCTAGCCACCGAAAACCGGATAGGGTTCTGCCTGCAAACAAGAAGCTGAAGATTTCAGGCTGAGGGGCATTCCGAGGCTACCCATAAACTGACCTTCGGCCGACAGAGGATCCTGTCGCCTACCGCGCGCTTGCGGTCTCTTCTGGACCCGATCGCACGGACGCGACAGACATGTTGTGTCGAAATAGTGACGCTAAAGTCAGGAAACACATCATCGGCCGTTGAAATGGCCACGAATAAGCCGTTTTTTTAAAGTTCGTGCGCGAGTTCGGGTTTGGCAAATCAAGTGCCTCTCTTCATGGCGTACGAATTCGGGCAACCTCATCAACCATACACCCGTCGGCGGCGGTTAAGGGCAGCGCAAGAACAGCTATGTGGATCGTCAAACTCGCATTACGTAGGCCGTATACGTTCGTGGTCATGGCCATCCTCATCCTGGTCATGGGGGTGCTTGCGATCTTTCGTACCCCAACCGATATTTTTCCGAATATCAACATTCCAGTGGTCAGCATTATCTGGAATTACAACGGCCTCGTCCCGAAGGACATGAATGACCGGATCATTTATGTCACGGAGCGAGCACTGACCACCACCGTGGATAACATCGAGCATATTGAATCCAATTCTTTGTATGGGGTGGCGGTGGTTAAGGTCTTTTTCCAGCCCACCGCGAGCGTGGAACGAGGCATCGCGCAGATTACGGCGGTCTCTCAAACGCAGTTGCGGCAATTGCCGGCGGGGACTACGCCGCCCCTAATTCTGGCCTACAGTGCATCGAGTGTCCCCGTTTTGCAATTAGCGCTTTCGGGACAGGGGCTTTCTGAACAGCAACTCAACGACTATGGTCTGAACTTCATTCGCACTCGGCTCATTACGGTTCCCGGAGCATCCGTACCTTACCCGTACGGTGGTAAACAGCGTCAAGTTCAGGTGGATCTGAATCCTAGTGCTTTACAGTCGAAAGGCTTGTCGGCATTAGACGTGGTAAATGCGATTTCTCTTCAGAATCTCATCCTGCCGACCGGTACGGCCAAGATTGGTAGCAAGGAATACGACGTTGACGTTCCCAATGCGGCGCCGCAGACGATGGCTGAGTTGAACCGCATTCCGATTAAGACAATCGGAGACACGACTATTTATCTTAAAGACGTCGCTTGGGTAAGAGATGGTTTTCCTCCACAAACCAACATTGTACGGGTCAATGGCCAACGCTCTGTGCTCTTGACTATTCAAAAGGCGGGGGATGCCTCCACTCTTAGCGTGATTTCAGGTATCAAGGCACTCCTTCCCCAGATCACGGCCACTGTTCCGCCACAGCTGAGAATAGAACCCCTTGCAGATCAATCGATCTTTGTAAAAGGCGCAATTAGCGGCGTTGTCCGGGAAGCGCTTATTGCTGCATGTCTGACGGCTCTGATGATCCTCATCTTTCTAGGGAATTGGCGGAGTACGCTGATTATCGCAACCTCTATTCCCTTGGCCATCCTTACATCGATTATTGTGCTGAGTGCCACCGGTCAGACCATCAATATCATGACGCTCGGCGGATTGGCTCTGGCCGTTGGCATCCTGGTAGATGACGCCACCGTCGAGGTCGAAAACATCAATCGCAATCGGGAAGCGGAGCCGGACAAAAGTATGGACGAGGTGGTGCTAGACAGCGCCATGCAAATTGCTACCCCCGCTTTCGTATCTACGCTCTCCATCTGCATCGTGTTCGCCCCCATGTTTCTGTTGTCGGGCGTGGCGCGCTATCTGTTCCTGCCCCTGGCGGAAGCTGTCGTATTTGCCATGTTGGCTTCGTACATCCTTTCGCGGACTATCGTTCCAACCATGGCGAAGTACTTACTGCGGCACCAAGAGATTCGTGAAGCTGAAGGCAGGAGTAAGAACCCGCTTATCCGAATGCAACAGCGTTTCGAAGTGGGTTTCGAACGGTTCCGGGAGAGCTATCACAAGTTGTTGGCAAGTTGTCTCCACCACCGGCGTGCCTTCCTGGCTGTGTTCTTTGCTGCCTGCCTGGGATCGGTGGCGATTTTAATCCCCTGGTTAGGTCAGGATTTCTTTCCCAATGTTGATTCCGGTAGCTTCAAACTCCATCTCCGCGGTCCGACGGGCATGCGCATTGAAGACACCGCTTTTCTTTGCGACCTGGTCGAGAATTCGATTCGGCGTGAGATTCCCTCAGGCGAAGTGTCAAGCATCATCGACAACATTGGCCTGCCTTACAGCGGCATCAATCTTTCCTACAGCAATTCGGCCCCGATTGGCACCTCAGACGCCGATATTCTCGTGAGTCTCTCCCCAAACCATCACCCTACTGAGAACTACGTCAATCAGCTTCGGATTCGCTTAGCCAAGGAGTTTCCGGGAGTGATGTTTGCATTTCTTCCCTCGGACATGGTGACGCAGATTTTGAACTTCGGACTCCCTGCTCCTATCGACATTCAGGTGACGGGAAACAATCTGGAAGGGAATCGCGCCTGGGCGAGCCAACTGCTCGAGCAGATCCGGTACGTTCCCGGAACAGCCGACCTGCGGATTCAACAACCCTTTGATCAACCTTACTTGCACCTCAGGATCGAGCGTACAAAAGCTCAGGAGCTGGGCTTCACAGCGCACGACATTGCGCAGAATCTACTCGTTTCGCTGAGCGGCAGCTTCCAGACCTCGCCGACTTTCTGGGTTGACCCTAGGACGGACGTCAGCTACCAGGTCGCGACGCAAACGCCACAATACCGCGCAGACAGGTTACAGGATCTGGTAAATATTCCAGTTACAGGAACCAACGCGTCTGCCGCTCCGTCACTCATGGCCAGCCTGGTCTCTCTCAAGCGAGATACCGGGATGGCGGAGGTCTCCCATTACGATATTGCTCCCGTAATCGATATTTATGGCTCGGTAGCGGGACGTGACTTGGGCGGCGTCTCTCGAGATATAAACAAACTCATTGATGGCGCCCGCAGTCGGCTGCCACGTGGTTCGCGAGTCGTCGTCCGCGGCCAGGTGCAGACGATGCGGTCCTCGTACGTAGGTCTTCTGAGCGGATTGCTTTTTGCGATTTTGCTGGATTACTTGCTCATCGTGGTGAATTTCCAATCCTGGCTGGACCCTTTCATCATGATTTCCGCCCTGCCAGCAGCACTGGCGGGCATCGCCTGGTTTCTGTTCATAACTCATACAACGTTGAGCGTACCTGCTTTGATGGGGACCATCATGTGTATGGGTGTAGCCACCGCCAATAGCATTCTGGTGGTGAGTTTTGCCACCGAGCAAATGACCGAGGGGAAAGATCCGATTACAGCTGCGTTGCAGGCGGGCTTCACCCGTTTTCGTCCGGTATTGATGACTGCTCTGGCCATGATTATCGGCATGGTTCCAATGGCGTTCGGGCTGGGCGATGGCGGTGAGCAGAATGCGCCTCTCGGACGAGCCGTAATTGGCGGTCTATTTTTTGCAACCGTTTCCACGCTATTCTTCGTTCCCGCGTTTTTCAGTTTGTTGCACGGCCGAAAACCCAATAGCAGCACGGATGAGACACAGTTCAATGAATCGTGACTAATTATGGCAAACACTGAAACGAAAGCGACGATCGAAAAGGCCAACCTACTTGACTTGACCGGCGGGAACCAGCGCCAAGGATCGCCTGCGCGCTGGCTACTACCGTTGATGATCGCGCTTGTTGTGTTGGCGGTTCTGATCTACGGAATACGATCGCGTGTAAAGGCAGCGGCTAATTTGCGGACCGTGACTGCCGAGGTGGCGGTCCCCACGGTTTCTGTCGTGCCGCCTAAGCCAACTGCGCCAGCTCAGGAAATCATCCTGCCCGGCAACATCCAGCCATTCATCTCCTCGCCTATCTATGCCCGGACCGATGGATATCTGAAGAAGTGGTATTTCGACATCGGGGCACACGTCAAGGCCGGCCAGTTGCTTGCAGTAATTCAAACTCCCGAGCTCGATCAGCAGTTAGAGCAGGCTCGCAGTAATCTGGTTACGGCGCAAGCGAATTTGGAGCTGGCTCGAATCACGAGAGACCGTTACCAAGGATTGTTGACAAAACATGCTGTCTCTCAACAAGACGTGGACAACGCTGTTGGTACGTACAGCGCCAATAAGGCAATTGTAGACGCAGACTCCGCTAACATGCGCCACTACGAAGCACTGGTTTCTTTTGAAAAGGTATACGCTCCTTTCGACGGTGTGATCACCGCGCGCAACACCGATATTGGTGATCTCATCAATGCCGGCAGCAATGCAGCCCCTAGGACCGATCTTTTCCATATCGCTCAAACTGGCATGCTGCGCGTATACGTGAACGTTCCCGAGGAATATTCGCGCGGCATAAAGCCCGGCGAGACTACTGCCGATATCATGCTGGCTGAGTTTCCGGGTGACAAATTTCCGGGAAGAGTGGTTCGCACCGCCGAGGCCATCAATATGACTACTCGCACCTTGCTAGTGGAGATTGACCTGCCTAATCCTAAAGCCACCCTGCTCACCGGATCTTATGCCGAGGTGCACCTCAAGATCCCCGGCCAGGGCTCAACCTACCTGGTTCCCGTCAATACCCTGATCTTTCGCTCAGAAAAGTTACAGGTGGGCGTCGTTCGAGATGGGAAAGTTGTGATTAGCGATGTAACTCCGGGACATGATTTGGGCGCTGAGATCGAGATTGTTGCCGGCCTAAAGGCAGAAGACCAAGTAGTTCTGAATCCACCCGACTCTCTAGTGTCGGGACAATCGGTGCAGATAGTCCAAGCCACTCTGCCAGGAGACCTTAAGTGAGCCGGCCCCGGAACTCACCTTACAGTACGGTCTTGCGGCATGCCAGTTGGAGAGCGGTTGTTCTGCTTGCGGGAATGCTTCCGTTCATTGGATGCGCAGTGGGGCCCAAATATCGAACGCCCACAATGCCGACACCTCCTGAATATAAGGAAATCGGCAACTGGAAGACGGCACAGCCCAGCGATCACAAATTGGGCGGCAACTGGTGGGAACTTTTCCAGGATCCGCAACTCAACACGTTGGAAGAACAAATCAATATTTCCAACCAGAACCTGAAGGCTGCAGTCGCTCAGTATCAACAATCCAGGGCCGTCTTGCGCTATTATCGCGCCGATTACTATCCCACCATTACAACTGCTCCTTCCGCCAGCCGTGACCGGTACTCCAGTAACCGCCCGCCCCACACCTCATTATTTAACGGCATTACGTTTAATGACTTCACGCTGCCGATTGACCTGTCTTATCAGGTTAATGCATGGGGGAGGGTAAGCCATAACGTGGAGTCTTATCGCGAGCAGGCGCAAGCCAGCGCGGCTGATCTAGCGGCAGTAAATCTGAGTATGCACGCAAATCTGGCTGTCGATTACTTTGCGGCGCGTACTCTGGATGCCGAAGAAAAATTGTTGAAGGATACGGTCGCGCAGTACGAGCAAGCACTGCAACTGAATGAAGATCGCTACCAGGGAGGCCTTGCTTCCGAGGTAGAAGTGGAGCAGGCCCGAACGATACTGGAAACAACCAGAGCCCAGCTGATCGATGTCGGGGTTGCGCGTGCCCAGTATGAGCACGCAGTCGCCGTATTGATTGGCAAGCCGCCGGCAGACTTTACGCTACCACCCTTGCCGCTCGCTACGCCGCCACCGCCGATTCCCGTCGGGATACCTTCGGAATTACTGGAAAGGCGCCCCGATATTGCAGCCGCCGAGCGCCGCGTGGCCTCGGCCAACGCCCGAATCGGGTTAGCCACGGCGGCTTACTATCCTCTGGTCAACATTACCGCGGAAGGAGGATTCAACAGCAGCACAATTACCACCCTGCTTCAGGGACCGAGCTTTATATGGTCCGCTGGACCCTCCGCTTTACTGACCATTTTCGATCGAGGCCGGAGGCGCGCTTTCCCCGACGAAACCAAGGCGGGTTACGACTTTTCGGTCACATTCTACCGTGAGACCGTGCTCACCGCGTTTCAACAGGTAGAAGACAATCTCGCGGCCTTGCGTATCCTTGAGCAAGAGGCTGGAGTCCAGGCCACTGCAGTGCAGGCTGCGCAGCGATCGCTCGATCTTTCCGTTACCCGATACGAGGGAGGTGTTACCAGTTATCTGGAAGTGATCACCGCTCAAAATGCTGCGCTGTCAGATGAACTCACCGCGGTGAATATTCTTGGACGACGAATGGCCAGTGCGGTCTTGCTGATCCAGGCTCTTGGTGGAGGGTGGGATAGGGCAAGCTTGCCCGAAAGACCAGAATGCTGCGGGAAACTAATCAGCAGTTCTGATTGATCGCGCAGCAGCTCCATTTTTGGCCAAGCTATGGACCTGCAATCCACCGCCAGAACAGCTCTGGTGACAGGCGGGCCCGACGTACAGGGGGTGCGGTTAGATTCTTGCAAGAACTAGCCAGGCCCACGCAGCGACACCATCTCCGTCCTCAGCTATGTGGAGGAATGCTGTATTCGTGGAGTATTCGGTGTGGCGTCGCTTTGACGAGTGACATGGTATCGAGCGAATAAGGAAACTTTTTGCCGCAGGTGAGACAAACCTCGTAGGTTTTTCCGGATATCGTGAATGGCCGACTCAATCGAAGGTGCCAGCAGCCCAAAACTAAATCAAAAATTTGCTGTAGAGCTTGGAGCATGGCTTCAGCGTTCGGTTTTGGCTACTTACTTACTAGACAGCACCACAAGCATGAGCAAGACGATAGCCAAAGCCTGACTGGAAACGGGCCTTCCACAGGATTTCAGGATCAGTGAACCCAATGATCAGGGCCACCCTCCCGTTAAAGGAACGTTGATGTCGTTTTATTCGCCACTGCTGCAGCGGTCCGACGCCCGCTGCACACCATCGGAGCGGAGCGCTTTGCCCCCTGATTCTCGCTGCTGACAGATGCCCTGAAACCAAAACTGCCGACCCTCTGAGACACCCGTCTACGCCCACAGCTGAGCTATGATGGTTCTCGAGAACCGGTGTGGGGCCAAGGTTCACGGGAGCAAGCCGGTTGTGGCGCATCGGAATCATGGATCGCCAGGCGGAGCCCGGTGCCGACTTGCGTTCTGTCCAGTCCTGCCGGCCAGCCGCGAGCACGTCAAATCAAGGCGCGTGAATGACGTTGGCAAAGTCCCCGACGGTGTTCGTCATCGACGATGATGCCAACGTGCGCGCATCAATTGAGGGTTTGTTGAAGGCTGCAGGCCTGCGGTCAGAGTCGTTTGAGACGGCGGAAGGGTTTCTAGGCGCTACGCGGTTGGATGCTCCCAGTTGCCTGATTCTGGATGTAGACCTTCCCGGAATCAATGGCCTGGACTTTCAGCAGCAACTGAACAACGCGGGTCTCCGCATTCCAATCGTTTTCATCACCGGGCATGGCGACATTCCAATGACGGTGAAGGCGATGAAGTCGGGAGCAGTGGAGTTTCTCACCAAGCCATTCGATGACCAGCAACTGCTCAGCGCCATTCAACAGGCTCTCACTCGCGATCGCGCGATTCGCGAAGAGCAGGCGGAGCTTGCCACTTTGCAGAAACGGTACCATATGCTGACCCCCCGGGAACACGAAGTCATGGGCCTGGTGGTTTCGGGTATGCTCAACAAGCAGATTGCAGCGGAACTCGGGACCAGCGAAGTCACCATCAAGGTGCATCGTGGACAAGTCATGCACAAGATGCAGGCTGGATCTCTAGCCGAACTAGTGAGAATGGCGGAGAAACTCCAGCTTTTCAAGCCGAGGTAGCTTGGGCTCAGGCGCCTTCCCACCTATACCAAAGCATAATTGCGCACTTGCTTGCCAAGGATTATCTTCCGGATCATGGCTACTCAGGATAAGCCGAACTTGGTTGCAATTGTTGACGACGATGACTCGGTTCGGAGCGCTTTGCAGGGTTTGATGAAAGAGGCAGGTCTCCCCGCGCTAGCGTTTGCCTCGGGCGAGGAGTTCCTGCGGTCCGGCAAACACCGGCAAACTGCATGTCTGATCGCCGATATCCGCATGCCGGGAATGTCAGGCCTGGAGCTCCAGGCGAGACTGAATGAGGACCGTCAGCGGATTCCCATCATCTTCATTACCGCGCACGGCGATGAGGATATGCGCCTCCGGGCGTTGAGAGGAGGCGCAGTGGAGTTCCTGGCGAAGCCTTTTGACGAGGAAATTCTGCTCGACAGTGTACGAGCTGCACTGGACAGCTGAGCTTCAAACAACGGGCGCGAAGCTCTCGGGGGGATTTGTGGAAGTTTTGCAGAGAGTTCCGTCGAGCGATCCGGATCGTTCAGAACGCAGATTCGAGCAGATCATAGGCAACAGCTCCGCTCTCGAGTCTGTGCTGCAACAGGTCCAAAGAGTGGCGCCGACTGATTCCACCGTTCTGATCCTTGGAGAGACGGGTACGGGGAAAGAGCTGATCGCCCGCGCCATTCATAACATCAGTTCCCGTTGCGGGCGGCCCTTTATAAAACTGAACTGCGCTGCGATACCTTTTGATCTCCTGGAAAGCGAACTCTTTGGACATGAGAAGGGTGCTTTCACCGGAGCTATTGCGCAAAAAATAGGCCGTTTCGAAATGGCGGATGCCGGAACACTCTTCCTGGACGAAATAGGTGATATTCCGCTGGCATTACAGCCTAAACTGCTGCGGGTTTTGCAAGAGCAGGAATTCGAGCGCTTGGGCAGCGGTCGAACCCATCGGGTCAACGTTCGCCTCCTGGCTGCGACGCACCGGGATGTGAAGCAGATGGTGAGGCGCAACGAATTTCGCAGCGACCTCTATTATCGTCTCAACGTGTTTCCCGTTGTCGTGCCGCCATTACGCGAACGACGGGACGATATTGTGGCACTCGTTTGGCATTTCGTGGAGTTGTTCGCCCGGCGCATGGGCAAGAGGATTGATCACATCCCTCAGGAAACGCTCACCGCCTTCAAATTGCACGATTGGCCCGGTAATATAAGAGAACTTCAGAACCTGATTGAACGCGCAGTGATTCTGTCTAACGAGGGAGCGCTTCCGAATCCTCTTGCGTCATCAGTCGGTGAGCCGATCACCGTGAGTCCCGCACAACGCACATTGAAGGACTCCGAACGATCTCTGATCTTACAAACATTGGAGGGCTCAAGCTGGGTCATAGGCGGAGCGAATGGCGCGGCAGCCAAATTGGGAGTGAAGCGCACTACTCTAATTGCCAAAATGAAGAAGCTTGGGATCTCACGACCGGGGCGACAAAGCGACCTAGATCAGATCCATGAAACCCACGGAAAACCGGGTTCGCCACCAGCCGCTCAATGATCAAGCAGGTCTACCAGTCATAGAGTCATAGTACCTTCCGAAATACTCGAGAAAATCTACATACGGGTTCAGATGGCATGCCGAAAGCTTGGCGTACGGTAAGTGTCAGTGCAAACACACGGTTGACAGATTGATCCGCAGCCAGCGTGACTTCACCACTTGATCCACTTGATCCACTTGATCAGCAAATTCTCAGGCGGTCAGTCTTCGTCCCCTCCGTTCACGGCGAACTACTGCCGGTTTGCCTTGGCCGCATCGTAGCCCCAGTATCAGCGCTACGCGACCTTCTGCGCCGCGCCAGCACAGGGTAGGTTGAAATAGAAGCTGGCGCCGCGCGGAGAGTTGTTGGCCGCCCACAACACCGACCGTAGAACCTATTCTCCAGCGGGTGCATCCAGAAGACGCAGCGCTCGTGCAACAGACAATCGAATGCGCGACGCAGGATGAGAAGGATTTTGACCATGAGTATCGCTTGATGATGCCGGACGGTTCCCTCAAGCATCTCCACGTTGTGGCTCGTGCCTTAAACGATGAATCGGGTACCGCAGAGTCGTTGGAGCAGTGATGGACGTCACCGAGCGCAAACGCGCCGCGGAGGCTTTCAGGCGGACCAGCGAGTCTGGCGCAGGTCCGTCCAGGTATCGCCATCCTCGTAGCGCTCGGGATAGAGCACCTTCGAACGAGGATCTTCCGCGGTATCGAGTTGCAGGACCATCCACTTGGGATACGGAACGCCGGGGTCCGATGCCGCGTCTAAGCGCCGGACCTCGTCGCCGGAGAGTTGAAGGTCTACTGCACGGATGTTATCGTCCAGTTGCTCGGGCTTCCGGGCGGCGATGATCACACTACTGACGGCAGCTCGTCCCAATAGCCACGCGAGTGCAACACGGGCCGGGGCCGCGTCATGTCGATTGGCTACTTCCTTTAATGCATCTATGACCCTGTAGCCCATCTCCCTGTCGAAAGGCACGAAATTGCCTGCTTCGGCGAAGCGGGTGCCGGCCGGAGCAGGGTTAGCGCGAGTGTACTTGCCGGTAAGAAATCCGCCCGCAAGCGGGCTCCAGACGAGGATACCGATATTGTGATACTCGGCGAACGACTGGAATTCGTATTCCAGACCCCGGCCGACGAGGCTGTAGTACATCTGCGCCGTTACGTATTTCTCCAACCCCAGCTGATCCTGCAGCATGACCGCGGTGGCTGCCTGCCATGACAAGAAGTTGGACAGCCCGATGTAGCGGACCTTACCCTGGCGCACAAGATCGTCGAGCGTTCGAAGAGTTTCCTCGAGCGGCGTATTGCTGTCCCATCCATGGATCTGGTAGAGGTCGATATAGTCGGTCTGCAGCTGTCGGAGGCTGGCCTCCACCTCGCGCATGATGTTCACGCGAGTCGCGCCGCTCCGGTTGAAATTCCCGCTCATAGGCAGTCGGACTTTTGTGGCAAGGACAATCTCGTTCCTCACGCCCTTCAAGGCATCTCCCAGGAGAGTCTCGCTCTCCCCAAGGCTATAAACGTCCGCTGTATCGATGAAGTTGATTCCCCCGTCCAGGGCTAGCTTCACCATGCGCGTTGTGTCCTCCTGGCCCAGGTTGCCCATATTCATCTTGCCACCGAACTGCATCGTGCCAAGTGCCACGCTGCTGACGATGAGGCCGGTATTCCCAAGTTTCCTGTACCTCATCGCCCGCACTCCTTCACCTGAAGACTAAGATTACGATAGCGATGTTCGCGCACTTCACAAGTGGCAACTGAGTCCCGGTCTTTGAATTCGCGGCGGCGCAACCTCGGATTAGCCGTTCAAATCGATTGCCCGTTCGGATGAGCATTTTGATCGCCACCTGCGTCAGTTACGAGTATTCACTTCGTTGGAAGGCTATTGCTCCAGGCGGAGTCCATATTTTGACAGCGAGTCCCCATCTCGACACATCAACCTCTGCAGTAGATCGGCGTATGCCGTTAAATCGAATGAGAACAGGCCTCGTCGACGAATTCGCAGGCGATTTGACCGTTGACGTCCTTTGGAAGAGGACATGCAATGGAATTAAATGGAGATTCAATATGTCCGCAACAATAAAAGACCTGGCAGCAGCGATTCCGTAAAGCGCCATGTGCCCGTCGGGTTAGCGAGCTGATTTGATGTCAGTTTGTGGCAGACAAGGAAGCTGGGGCAAGTTGGGCTGGTAGGAATCGTTTGAAACGGGAGTGCGCGATTGATTTTTCGGGGTGGAAGCAATAGGGCGACAGGACGTCAGGGCGGACGCCGGGAAAGAGGACCAGTCAGGTCGAAGGAGCCACGCGCGGGATCAGCTGGTATTGGGCGAAAGAACAAGAAACCAGTAGGCTAAGCGCTTGGCCAGCTCATGGAAGGTGTCACATTTTCGACGGGCATGGCTGCGGACTTGGCGGTGGTAGAAGACCAGGGACAGGGTATAGGCAAGAAACCGGATCATGGTCAGCACCACCAGGGCCGTGGTTTGGTGGACCGCAGGGTGTTTGAGGTGACAGTCAGTGGTGATGGTCTGAAAGACTTCGGTATCGATTCGCCAACGGCTGCGACTGAACTGATGAATGAACAACGGCGAGATCGAGCCGAGTTCGAAATTGGTGGCGTAGAAGTTGGTGCTGGGCTGGGCTATGGCCGTCTTGCCCTTCCTTCGAGGAGCGTCTTTTTCGCTGACCGTGACGCGGCGCTGCTGTTCGATGCGAAACGTTTTGACCACCCGCACCCGGCGATCGGCGACCGGCCAATCGACTTCCGGCAGGTGCCAGTAGCGAATCTCCCGGCCCGGTTCCTGGTGAACTCCGGTGGGAGATCCCTGCGTGCAACGCTCCGCTTCGTGTAATAACTCGGGCTGGTTCTCTTTCAAGGTGAAGGCCCAAACCAGACCCAGACGTTCCACTTCCTGGACGAAGGGTGCTTGCAGATACAAAGCATCCCCCACCAACACATCCAGGAAGCGGCGGCCCAACTGCCCGACCAGATCCTGGAGCAGAGCCAGGGCGCAGGCGACCTCGGTTTCACCATTCTTCTGAAAGCGAACCCCCAAAGGGATGGGGAAATCCGGGCTGACCAAGACCACGACGACGATGCGGTGATAATACTGAATCTCGGTTTTCATCTCGCCGTTCACCTTGTGCTGCACCTCCCGCGCCATACAGGCATCGCAACACCGGGCAAACGAACTGCAGATTTCAATGCCATCGACCGCCCCCACCACCCAGCCTCGTGACCAATCCGAGTGTAGAACTCCGTTGCGTTTCAGGCGGCGGGCAATTTCGCAACTGAGCGCGAACATGGGTTGGGGAGATTGTCTTTCGAGCGAGTAGCCCAGGGTGTCGTCGCTGACCGGTCCGATGCGCTTGGCCAGCGCCCCATGGTGACACTCGGCCTCGATTTGCAGCAGGCTGGGGATCTGCATGGCGGCACCCAAGAAGACGGCATCAAATACTTTTTTCCAGGCGTGCTGCGGAAACTGCCGTCCCTCGGGCAGAGCACTCACCAAATCCGAGAAGCCGAACACCTTGTCGAGATAAGCCTCGAACCGGTGCCGGTGCCGGCTCAACTTTGGCGATCTTCTTTTTCTTTGAGGAATCGCTTCAGGTTGACACCGCAGATCGTCGCGGCGGCAGTGTCGAAGCGTCGGCGCATCTCGATCTTTTCGCGTACCTTCTCCACCAAATGCGCCGGAATGTTAAGAGCTTTCGGCTTGCCGTCCATCAATACCGAGATCTGAAATTGGGAGTGCAGACGTTTGCCGTCGGCGCAATGACAGTTGGGCCGGCCACAGGAGCGTTTGCGTTCGACAAAGGAGCCGGGCAGCATTTCGCGGAGAGCACCGAGGCTGCGGATGAGTTTGCCGCGCAGTTCCAGGTCGGGTTCGCGGGGCGGCCTCATATGACACTCATACTAGTGTCAGAACTATAAAAAGTCAAACCCCTACGAAGATTTGCAAGAATGCCGTCGAACTGAGACTGAAGTGGAAAATCCTGGAAACAAACGGGCTGACGCTAACCCTGCACCTACGTTAAGGAATCACTGCAGGGTTAGCATAGGGTTAGCAGGGCGCCGGCAGAGGGCGGGGGGCCGCCGGGGCCTGACTACGGGAATCGAGGGCTTGGTGCGCTAGGATCGTCATGTTCTTCTTGCGTTTCGGAGGAACACACGAGCGCCTTCCGTGCGGGCTAAAAGGGGGGAAACTCGTGGAGCTATTTCCGGAGAAGGATTAGAAATTTCATTGGTACGACTTCAAGGTGTGCGGTAAGCCGGTACCGAGGATCTACCAAAGAGACCAATCGGAAGCTTTCGACGCCAAAAGGAATCGAAGAATACCTCATCCTGTTAAGCATTTGTCAGACATGCAAGTATTCCGGCTTGCACTTTCTGTGGATTTTCTCCGCTCCAGCGAAACGGATATTGGGGCTTTCGCTGCAATCCAACCGAACCGACGGGAGCGTCGCTGGCATGTTGGTTGGAGCCGGCAAACCTCTCTCCAGCGTCTCCAGCCATAGTGACCCTTTCCGTCAGCTACGCTCAACAATGCCGACAACGGAAAACATGGTGATGGCGCGGTCTGGTATATAGTCCCATGGATGGACTGGGTTGTGAGCACAGCACGGAGCCACGAACTCTAACTTTCCGCATCGACGTGAGTAACGAAGGACCCGCAAGAAGATATGCACCCCACGAAATACTTCTACGGATCTACAGGAGAAAACCATACGACTAACGTTCTCAATTTAAATCATCGAACAGTCGACGCGCATCAAGCAATGGATTGGCTCCGCTTCTTGCTCCAGGGCGCAACATTGCGATCTCTGTGCTGCTGGCGTGGATGTTTGTGAGCGTCCCGGCCGTGCCTGGTGAGACTCCAACGCGCCACGCAAGCAAGAAGGAAAGCTGTAAAAATCCACTTCCATCAATTGGCGGTGGGGCACCCACTCTGGGGCACCCATAAGAAAATGAATGAGAGCGACGAGCAGGAATTACGTGAGTTTGTACGGTTGAAGCACCACTCACATGGATTGAGAAATCAACTATTTGGCTGATTTCCTTTGTTTCGGGACCAGGGGGTCGGAGGTTCAAATCCTCTCTCCCCGACCAATCCTTTCAACAACTTGCAATTTTGGTTCCCTGCTGGGGCACCCAAAGGGGCACCCATTCGTTGCTGAAAGATTCAGGTTGATCCTTTTTGACTTCTTTCTCTGCATTCTGAGCGGCGGAAACAGCTTCCACGGCTCGAGTGACCGGCGTCCACTCGCTCTTCCCACCAACTCTTGCCGTAAACGTGCCTCAGCAGATTAAGGAAGGACGATCGCCACGGTAAAACTGGCCGATCTCCTTGGCGCAACTGGGCTGCACCATAGTGCGCCAGCGTATCCGCCTAGATCGAACGAGAAATCGTTGCCATCATCGATGAAGCGGGAGCTTGAAGGTGATGACAGGACTCACCGTCGCGGGACTCGGGCCGTCTCCTGCAGGTAGGGTTGAATCCAAGCGCTCTTCACGAGAAAACCGAATGGCACGCACAGGCATAAGAAACAAACTGCGCGTGCCACGGGTCGAGCTGCGATTACGAAGCGGACCAAGCCCAGAGGCGTCCGGAGTTTGTCGCAGTTCGAAGACGGGCGCAGCACTCTGGGTCGCCGCGCGGGCAAATACTTATTAATCGTCCTGTTTGTCCGGTTTCAGCCGGTAGACGAATCCATGCACACCCGTTGAGTCAGAGTATTGGCCTACGATGTCACGTTTCGCGTTGATGCCAAACACCTGTGTGCTGCCCGCACCTAAGACCGCAAGACTGCGATAGGCTCCATCCCTGCTTCGAAGAAAACCCCTTGGATTCACGGGAATTCCGACCGTGTTGGCCTGATTGTCGCCGTGTACACCTACGATGTCGCCTCTGCTGTCGATGTCCCAGGCTAATGTGAAAAGGTTTCCGTCAAATGTGAATTTGGTCACGATACCTTCGTCATCAGCTATATAGCTCACGCCAGAGGACAAATAGAATCCGACAATCCGGCCGTTCGGAGCGATGCCGTTATTCATTGTGTCGGGATCGCGGCTGCTGGTATCGCCGGTATAGTGCGGAGTTGAAAGAACAGTAAATGTGCCTCTGTGCAGGAGCCAGCCATGCATGGTCGTCATAGCCTGGCTGTCTTCGTGAAAGCAGCCTACAAGGTCGCCTTGGGGTGAGATGCGCACGACGAGCGTGTCCCGAAGTGGCGAATCTGGGTGATCGAAGAATTCCCCTGGTACGTCGATGGGATAAACGTAGCTGCCGTCGAAGTAAGCGAATCCGTGAGTTATGGATCCTACATTGTAATGTCCGACAATTACTCCTTGCGTGCTGATGCCGCGCGCGACAGTAGCGGTGCCTCCGGGCACGTCAATGCGCGTGAACGCGTCATCGTGCAGCAGGAATCCATGGGTTCCAGCGGTACTCGTTTCTCCCGTTACCGGATTGATGCATGCCACGGCACAAACATAGGTTCCGACAATATCTCCGCGGTTATTGATGCCCCTGGCCACCGTAGAAGTCGAGCCGGGGTACTGGACGATCGTGGGGACAAACGTTTCTGTTGTGGCTGGCCACGCTGTGGCTACGCACACGAGAAATACTGCGACGGCAAGCGCGGCAAGCCGCGGATAGCGGAATCTGATCAGACGCGAAAGCATTGTCTCCTCCTTCAGCATTCTTTGGGCTTGGTTTTCTTCGGCAGTTGTGCCGAGGCACCGCAGATTGGAGCAGAGGGTCCGAGCGGTCAATTCACGCAGTATTAATTATGGATTCGCGCCCAAGTTGCTGAAAAACAAGCAATTTGTGATCCCAAGTACGTATGGACTAATCGCGTTATAATTCGCCGCATCTGTTTTGTGAGGGTAGGGCAACGGCTGCCTCTGGCACTCCAGTGGTTCGTTTCGGGATTTTTGAGCTGAACACTGCAACCGGTGAGCTACGTAAGGCTGGAATGATCGTCAAGCTGAGGCCGCAGGCGGCCAAGGTCCTGACCATGCTGGTTAGGCAGTGCGGGCAGTTAGTCTCGCGCGAAGAATTAAGAGAAGAAGTCTGGGGACGCGAAACTTTTGTAGATTACGAGCACGGCCTGAACCTTTGCGTCCAGCAAATTCGTGCTGCTCTCGATGACGATGCCGACACTCCCCGTTTCATAGAAACACTGCCCCGCCGTGGTTATCGGTTCATCATGCCGATGGGGGAGCTGCCTAAAGTTGTTTCTGTGCAGTCCTCCACTGCAACGGTCCCGCCGTCTGGGTTGCGGTTTGTGTCTTGGCGTGCTGCGATGTTCCTTATCGTCCTGCTGACAATCGGCATTGTGATGGCCGTCGTGAATCCGGGTGGCTGGCGTGAACGTATGCTGGACAGTTCCAGGCCGGTGCGAACGATTGCTGTGCTTCCGTTGCAGAATTTATCAGGCGATTCTGCGCAGGATTACTTTGCCGACGGAATGACGGAGGCGCTGACAACCGATTTAGCGAGGATCGAGCGCCTGCAGGTGATCTCACGCACATCGACGATGCAATACAAAGCAGCGAAAAAGCCTCTTCCGGCAATCGCACGCGAACTCGGGGCGGATGCCATTGTTGAAGGCTCGGTGGAGCGCTCAGGTGATCATGTGCGAATCACTGCACAATTGGTTCGTGGAACGACGGACCGACACCTTTGGGCTGAGACGTACGAACGTGATCTAAAGGACATTCTTACATTACAGGATGAAATAGCCTCAGCTATCGCGCGAGAAATCGACGGCCGTCTGGGCGGACCGCAGGCTACGCTGCTCGCAAAAGCGGTTACCGTGAGCCCGAAGGCGTACGAAACCTACCTGAAGGCGAACTATTATTTCGATAGGTTCGAACTGCAAAAGAGTCTCGAGTATTACAACGAGGCCATCAAGCTCGACCCAAGCTATGCACCGGCTTACGCCCACATGGCTTCGGCATACAGTTTTCTCGCCTTCTTCGGCTCGCTGCCGCCGCGCGAGGGCTGGGGTAAGGTTAAGGAAGCAGCAACACTGGCACTACAGAGAGATGAGCACTTGCCGGCTGGACACGGAACCCTGGCGTTGGCAAAGTTGCACTACGACTGGGACTTCGCCGGAGCGGAGCGAGAGTTCAAGCAAGCTTTGGAGCTGAATCCCAACGACGCCGATATCCGCCACGAATACGCCCATTACCTAATGGCGATTGGCCGGCTGGCTGAATCGGAGGCTGAGAGTAAGCGTGCAGTGGAACTGGATCCCATGGGAGATGGTCTAAACTCATGCCTCTGCTGGCATAGTTTCGCCGCGCGAGATTATGACCAGTCAATTTGGTTGGCCAAGAAGTTCCTTACGGCGGAACCGGACGATCCATGGGAGCACACGATTCTGGGGTGGGCTTACGAACAAAAACATATGCCAGATCAGGCAGTCGCTGAATTCAAAAGCGCGGTCGAGGTGACGAAAGGTGATTCCTTCTTCTTGGCTGCACTTCACGCTTACGCGCTGGCTGGCCGCAGGAAAGATGCGGATCAGGTCCTCCGTCTTCTGTTTGAGCACGCCCAAAAATCCTATGTTTCGCCTTTCGACGTCGCCCTGATCTACACCGCACTCGGGGAAAAAGATACAGCCTTCCGGTGGCTGGAAAAAGCTGTGGCTGAGCGCTCCACCTTTCTCGTTTACAGCAAGTGGGAACCTCGTCTTGATCCACTCCGTTCCGATCCTCGCTTCAAGGAGTTGCTTAACCGGATCGGCTTCGCAGCTTAAGCCTAGCTAGAGCTACACGCCCATGCGCGCCGCTGCCTAGTTCTCTGCCAACTCGGCGCTTTAATCTGGAACCGGAGCACGAGATGCTGGCTGAACGGCTGGCTAAGTACTGACACAACGCCTCGAGGATTGGGTGTACAAGAAGGGTTTACGTTATTGTAATCAACTTCCCACAGTGAGGAGCAGTGTCACTACAGGCGCAAAACGACTTCTTCGATTTCTTCGCGCGTGGTGCTACGGCCATGGCTGAACCGAACGGCACCCATTGCGATTTCCGGCGTGACTCCCATAGCCCTCAAAACCGGTGAAAGCTCTACCGATCCGGAATGGCAAGCCGAGCCTGTAGAAGCAGCCACGCCGTCCAGACGACTTAATATGTCTGAAGCGAGCTTCCCCATGAAGCTAACATTCAACGTGTTTGGCAACCTGTCGGCGGGATGGCCGTTCAGGACTACGCGGTCGCCGAACCCTTGGTGAGTGACTTCTTCCGCGCTTTTCGGGGGTTGGGCGAGAACCGGCTCGCTGAGTTAGACCAGATTCGCCGCCGGTTCCACCATGCGAACGGAGATCTGAGTCCGGTTGATCGCGATACCCTGATGAAGCGTGTGCGTTCTGGGGAAGTGGTAGTGATCGACGTCAGGCCGGTTGAAGAATATCGGACCGGGCATATCCCCGGCGCACTTGCCATCCCCATGCAGGAGCTGAAGCGTCGTCTTTCCGAGCTTCGGCGCAACAGGGAAATCGTCGCTTACTGCCGCGGATCGTTCTGCGTGTTGGCTACCGACGCCGTTCGGCTGCTGCGTTCCCGAGGCCTGCGTGCGCACCGGCTCGAAGCCAGTGTCCACGACTGGCAGGCGCTCGGATTTCCCATTGCCACCGGCGATGAGCCTACTAATGGTCACTCGCCAAGAAGGGCCCGATGATTCTGCGCCAACTGCTTCACAGCGATCCAATTGCAACCGCGGTCGTACGTTTTTGGCTGAGGCGGAAAGGGCGTGGCCGCCGTGTGCGACCTGGTTGACGACCCTGAGCCCTACGTGCGTGTTGCCGAAGAAAACGGAATGAAGATTCGGCACGTGATCGACACGCACGTCCATGCTGATCACATCTCCGGCGGGCCGCAAAACTGGCAAATGCCCCGTACGTGCTCCACGCCAGTTCCGGAGCCCGGTTTCATTTCCAGCCCGTCAGCGAAGGTGACGACCTGGATCTCGGCAAGGTGCAGATCCGAATCTTACACACGCCCGGCCACACGCCTGAACACATCGCTCTGCTGGTAACGGACAAGACTCGCGCAGCCCAATCGTGGTTCCTGCTGAGTGGGCACACGCTCATGGTGGGTGACTTGGGACGAACGGAACTGGCATCTAGCGCCGAAGAAGGCGCCCGGGCTCTGTTTAGGAGCGCCCAAAAGTTGAAAGCCCTTCCAGACTATGTCGAAGTGCTGCCCGGAGCATTTTCCGGATCGGTATGCGGCCGCTCGTTGAGCGGCAAACCCAGCTCGGCGATCGGTTTCGAACGTCGCTTCAACCCTGCCCTTCAGATCGCCGACGAAGAGGACTTCGTTTGGCATATGTTGCAGAACATACCTTCGCCGCCGCCCGGGGCATCCAGGATTCGCGCCATCAGCCTTGGCATTGCCGAACGCGGCTGATGATGGACCCAGATAGCAGCAAAATTCGTCTAGGTCTCCGCGAGAATCTGGGCCAGTTCTCGCTCCTCGTGCTGATTAACGTCTTTGTTGGGATGATGGTCGGCCTGGAGCGGACGGTGGTGCGCTGATTGGGGAGGGGGAATTCGGCTTGGTTTCCAAGACGACCATCGTTTCCTTCATCGTCAGCTTTGGAATAACAAAGGCCATCTGTTCGCGGCGCGTGTCTCGGAAACAATCGGCCGCAAGAAAGTCCTTATTACGGGCTGGCTCATCGGCCTGCCGGTTCCGTTCATCATCATCTTTGCCCCGCACTGGTACTGGTTCGATTTTGCCAACGTGCTTCTTGGCATTAATCAGGCGCTCTGCTGGTCGATGACCTTAATCATGAAGGTTGACTTGGTCGGGCCGGAGCGACGCGGATTGGCACTCGGACTGAATGAGTTCGCGAGGTATCTCGCGGTTGGCTTCACTGCGTTCATCACGGGCTATATAGCTTCCGTCTACGCCTTGCGTCCGCAGCCGTTCTATCTTGGAATTGGCGTGGCGGTAGCGGGGCTGGTCCTGTCACTGTTCTTTGTCGGGGAGACGCGGCACTACGCCAAGCTCGAAGCGGCGCTGCATCGCAATTCCGCACCCCAGACTGCCGGACCCACAATCGCTCCCTCCATGCGCGAAATCTTTGCGCTGATATCCTGGAAAGACCGCAACCTGTTTTCCTGTAGCCAGGCGGGTTCGGTGAATAACCTCAATGACGGAATGTCATGGGGCATTTACCCGCTGTTCTTCGCCAGCGCTCGGCGCCCTGATTTCCGGTATCGTTGCTGACCTGCTTGGCATGCGGGCCGCGATCCAGGTGGTCGCGTTCTTCACATTTCTTTCCGCCTTGCATGTGGCAATCAGGATGCGAGAAACACACGGTGCGACATCACGGCAGAATGTTGTTACTGTCTCTCAGCCGGTGGATTAGGCCTCGCAGGCTGCATAGTTCCGCAATTGTGTAAGAGCATACGTACCACGGCAGGAAGCAAGTGAACAGGCGCAATAATCACGAAGATCACATTCCTCTGCTCAACCACGCAGTGGAGGCAGAAAGCGCGTTTACGCCACAGGCGCTCATCGAAGCCGTGCGTGCCGAAAGAGGTATGACCTCGGTGACGGTCCCTGAAGTCTGCGATCTGGAGTTTGATGGCGATTTGACTGATCGGCTTGCGCAAAGCAACGCCGTGGAGCCCTGGAACACATGGGCTTGCTTTCACACGCCGATGTTCGCGCTGGAAGTTAACGGCATCTGCGCTTACTTACATAGCGGTAGTGTTCTAACGATGCCAGTTAACATGATAATCGCGACGCCCAGAAAAACCTTGCCTCCAGAGGCCACACAGCGCTGGGGCGAAACTCGACTTGTGAGGCAGCTATGCCTTTCTACAGGAACCATGTCTATCCGCATCTCGTAAGCATGCTGGGAAATCCGAAACCTATCGAGGAGATTCGGCAGCGCATCGTCCCTTTGGCCGAAGGGAATGTCCTTGAAATCGGCGTGGGTCCCGGCGTGAACTTCGTTCATTACGATCGTGCAAAAGTGAACAAGGTCTACGCCCTCGAACCCAACCCCGGTATGCTTCGGCACGCAGAGAAGCAACGCCTCCGAACGCAGCTGGATATCGAATATCTCGATCGGCCCGGAGAACGCATTCCCCTGGCAGACGCGAGCGTCGATACCGTTGTGAGCACCTTTACGCTATGCACGATTCCGGGTGTAGTGGAGGCTCTTCAGGGAATTGGACGAGTCCTCAAACCGGACGGCAAGCTCATCTTCTTCGAGCACGGGCTTTCGCCTGATCGTCGCGGACGGCGCTGGCAGGAGCGATCCGAACCACTCTTTCGCTGGGCCTTCGAGGGCTGCCAGGTGACGCGCGACATTCCATCTTTTATCCGGCAGGTTGGCTTCAAGATCGAACAGATGGACGCAGGGTACGTCGCTCCATTTCCAAAGTCGGGATCGTATTGCTGGTGGGGCATCGCAGTTCCGGAACTACGAAAGTAAGTCCTCCGATTTTTCTGTGTGTAATTTGAATCTTTGCGCCAGGAGGTAAGCTATGCGATTGTTGATGTGGGTAATCGTCGTTGGGCTCGTGCTGCTTTCTATGAGCGTCGGTAGGCTCGGCGCACAGCAACCGCATGATGGCGCCGACCATCAGAAAGCGACCGTTGGCAGGATTGCTTGGCAATACGACACTGGTGGTTGAGTGTTCTCCACCCCCACGGTCGCGGGGGATGTACTCCTGATTGGATCATGCGCCGCTACCTTCTACGCCTTCGATAAGCGGATCGGCAAAGTGCGGTGGAGCTACAACATTCACCAAGATGGGAACCAGACCAGCTTCCACGGCAATCCTCTCGTTACGGATCAACTCGTCCTCATCGGCACCGATAAGAGCTGTGACTCTGGCGGTATCGGCCACGTGTACGCATTCGACCGGGCGACGGGAACCGTTCGTTGGAAGTATCGTACGGCCGGGACCCCGACCGATATCGCACGTATCGGTTCCACCATCTACGCCGCGAGCTTCGTCGATGAGTTGATTGCGCTGAATCTCGCAGACGGTAGCTTACGTTGGAAATTTGCGACTGGAGCGCCTAACCCGGACTGCACTTTGCCTCCTGCTCCCGTTGTTGTGGGTGAGCGAATCTTCTACGCTGGGTTGGACGGAGTCCTTTATGGCCTCGACGGCCAATCTGGAAAGCTATTGTGGAAGCACGATCTGAGTAGGCGTGCCACAACCAAGCTAAGCGTCATTGGCAAGTCACTGTATCTGGGGAGTTCGACAAACCGGTTGTTTCGGATTTCCGCCGATGATGGGCACGTCCAAAGCGAGCTAACAGTGCCAGCTCCACCGGAAGGGCGCATTCTCGTGGATGCCACTGCGCTCTATCTTTTTCTGGAAGACTCTGATAGCCACGGCGGCTATCTGATCAGCACGGATCTGAATCTGTCCCGGATTCGCTGGACACAGAAAGCAGATCGGGCATGGTCCTCAGAATGGCCACGGCTTTGGCATGGTCTTTTGCTCGCCGGTAACTGCCGAAGTGAAATCGATGCCTTTCGCGCCTCCGATGGCGCCCCTCAATGGTCGGACATCCTGAAAGGGTGTCTCCGCAGCATTGGCACGGATGGCGAGAGCGAACAGATTTATGTGGGAGCGCAGGAGGGTACAGTGTATGCCTATTCGCCGCGCCTGGCGGTCTCAGGAGCTAGAAACCATTAGCTCTTACTGGCGCGGGGAGTTTTTCCCAGAGGTGATTGCGTCAGCGGCAACGCCAGCAGTGGCAACAGGTGCGAACGGTGCGAACGGTTGCGAACGGAGCACCTCTTGACAATTTTGTGTTTGAGGGTATCTTTGTCCTGCTCAGCCGAGCTAGCAGTTGCTGATTTCCTGTAGTCCGACTGAACCGGCCCTCGGTTCTCTCCCGGGTTCCCCAAAAACAACGTCAAACATCAACTACGAGTCGGGCTGTGCGGTGTCTCCTCCAATGCAGACAGCCGACGACGTTTTCGAAAGGAGGAAGAAAACAATGGACAGAGTGCCTGTCTTCCCGTGGAAAAGACTCCTGGAGCGAAAGACTGCGGAGCACTACCGCCGCTTCCACTCCGAAACACCACCTTTTACACGCCGCGGATTCCTGAGCACGGCAGCGGGCGCAGCTGGACTAATGGCCGCCTCTCAGTTCTCGCTCGCGCCAAGAGCCCTCGCAGACAAGACAACTGCGGAGCCCAAGCCTATTCCCGGCGGCGCGACTGCGTTCGGGTTCTTGGTTCATCACAATCCGCTGCCAAATGACCCCACAGTGCCCCTCAGCCACATCAGTGATCCGTCCGAGATCGGCGACTTCAAAGGTTTGATCCTGGATACCATGATTCGCGGTTTAGGCACGGGAACCGGCGTCACCTTTCCTGGGGCGGACGCCAACGGGACGCTGCCATTTCGGGCCGACATGGGCGCCATGCGGGGCGAGTACGTCGGCGAAGATGGCAAGCACCACCACGGCTCCTTTGTGTTCATTTGACTCGACATCTACTCGGGTCAGTTAGGCTCGATAAGTCCCGCTAATCAGGTCCATGACTACAGTCCCGGAATCGCGCCCAATGGTCTCTTCTGGGTTATCCCAGCGTCGCACGATGCCATCGAAGCGGATCTCGATGATGGCTTCGCTTCTCTCCGAATGCGCGACGTTCCCGTAATGGACGCTCACGACTTGCTCAACAACCTCACGAACGGGAAAGGGTTTTCTGGAATGGGTTTGAACATTCCGCCCATCGCTCCTGTTCCCGCTACAGTGTCGTTTGACATCGAGTGGAGCGGCGTCATTGCCTCGGCGAGGTTCGTAAACGAGATGCAGACCTTCCGCGGTAATTTTGTGCGGACTGGCGCCACCATAAAGTGGTCTGCTGAGCCGTCCAGTCAGGGAGGATTCGCATTTGAATCCGAGACCCCGGATCCAGCGCGCAACCGTTACTCAATAATCGGTCACGAACAAAATGGGGTGTTCATTCACCTGGACTGAACAGCTTGTCTTCCAGATATTGCGCAAACGGCCTCTCAAATCGAGACCGTTTCCTTTTACATCAGAGTTTTGCGTTGATGGGATGGAATTCTTTCTATGATTACTATCACTGCGGACGATCTTGCTGCCATGGGGCTGGCGTTTGCGGGTAACGCGATCAGGAAGGGTCACAGCATTATCTGGAAAACGGCGGGCGGGGTTTTCTGTTCGGCGATGGAAAGCTGAACTATAGCCGCTCAAATATTCTTGAAGCCTACTACAACCTCACGCAGTGCGGGGTCTCTTCTACTCACTCCTGCCTCTTACATCACGAACCCCCGGGCACAATCGCGATCGTGGACCCGTGACCAGTCCACCCGTGCGAATGCACTCCAGGAAAGTTCAGGACTTGCCGAGGATGAGCCCCTGGCTTGGGACTTCCATTCGAGACTTACATTCACCCCTGAATGAGGTGATTGAGCAAGAAGATGAGACGGTTGAAGCACCACTGTAATAGAAAACGTTCATTACGACTCCCGAATCCCTTTTTCGGGACCAGGGGGTCGGAGGTTCAAATCCTCTCTCCGACCAATCTATTTTAGAATCATACACTTACAAGAGTACGAAACGGGCCCATGAATCCCTGGACCCTGGACTCGGGCCAGGTGCTCACATTTCTGAGGATCTCCGCAGCCATTTTCTTTTTGAATCAGAAGGTTACGGACCGTCTGCGAACTTTCTTGGTCGAAGCAGCCCATCCTTATTTATCAAGATTTATCAAGCACTTCCATCAGCTGCTCGCTCGGGACTTACACAAAGGACTTGCATTGTTTTTGCAAAGGACTTTCTATGGCAGCAGTCCCATACTCAAGGTGAGGCTCCCTCTTTCTTAC
>Ga0209152_10000094_pt1 | contig 44427 bp, 56 predicted proteins | sample GraSoiAngelo_107_FD_185873 | JGI IMG/M metagenome (GOLD analysis project Ga0209152, IMG submission 185873) | Grasslands soil microbial communities from the Angelo Coastal Reserve, California, USA - 14_0903_09_30cm (SPAdes) (version 2) | ecosystem: Environmental > Terrestrial > Soil > Grasslands...
CCTCGCTTTAATTTCTTGATGGAATCATCGAAGTCGGGGTGAAGCAGGATAGTCGTCTGTCCCACTTCGGCCTCAAACGAGCCATCGCCGTACAATGTGGGTTTGAAAAGGATACCGAGCCCGTCCCTATAGAACTTTAGAGACCGCTTCAAATCCGAGACCTGAATCAGAATTTCATCGATCCTTGAGACCGCTATCTTTCTCGCCAAAGTTCTCACTTCGCGCGAAGAACCACCACCCCTATTATGCTTGAAGCTGCTTCACCATCTACCAAAGCCAAAGATGCAAGCTATTGTATCGTTCCTTGACAGTAAGAACGACCGGACGGTAAGATCGCTATCGAAGGAGCTGGAGAAAACCTTGGGAATCCACGCTCCAGATCCACATTTTTCCTTTCAAAGCGCCACCGAATACAACTTTGCGAAGCTAGAAGCTAGACTTCACATGTTTGCAAAGCGGAGCCGCAGATTTCGCGCCCACGCTGGTGGGCTCGGACTGTTCACCGGGTTCATTCCAACTCTTTACATTCCCGTCGTTCGGACGCCTGAGCTTTCTAGGCTTCACTTGTCTCTCTGGAGAACCATCTCCTCCATGGCCTCTGGACTATCGCCACATTACAAGCCCGAGTCCTGGGTTCCTCACATAACACTTGCCCGAGATGTTATCGACGAGCGAAGCCTGTCGAAGGTAATAGGTAGGCTTTGCAGAAAGTAACTCGAACTAGATATCGTGGTCGACAATCTTGCAATAATCTTCTACGACGGAGAGACCCACACCGTTCGTTCAAGATTCCGGTTCAAATGATTACCTGAGGGCGGGACTTCAGGAAAACCTCATGGTTCCAAGATTCCTCAACCATACCTTGGACCCAGGAATAATATCATCCTTTAGAAAGATAAGAACCCATAGGATTCCTCGCAGCCGATAACTCTAGACCATTCTAGCGGAGCACCTCGTGAACTTCCAACCTAGGGTGGATTGGCCTTTCCGTGCTCAAGTTAGTCCAGAGAGACTTGCGCCCCAGTGTTACTTCCTAGTGTGTCAATCTGAAGAGAGTTCTTCGCTTCTTCTTCTCGAGGGTGATGTTGAACCAGTCGAAGAATCCTTCTCGTCCAATCAGGTATGGTGCGTCGCCGTCGGCGAAGCATATTGGCAGAGACAGGTTTAGCGCGAGATCGGGGACGAATGCTGCTGCCTCTTGGATGCGACCTTCAACGGAGCATTCTGGTTGGGTAGATATTCCCGTCAGGCTAATCCTCGAGCCTCTTGCCCAGTTTAGGCCGATGCGTTCTGCCAGCTGGCGGGGGGCAAGCGAGATGTCTGCGCCGCTATCTACGATGAACGAGTAAAGGTTGTAGTTTTTCTTCTCTTTGAAGGCTAGATCGACGATGGGACGATGAGTAGTACCCGTGTGGGTCTTCTGCCTCATCCAGCTCTTAGTGAAACTCGACATATACCAGAAGCGAGGGCTTCTCGATCCTCGTTATTAGAACCATTCCAGGGTTGAGCTTGTCAAGTTTTTCGTACAAACCCTTCATGGTAGGACTGGAGGCCAGTATCCTTCTATTTTTCACAGCCACGTATTTTCCGTGATATCTTCGCAACGTCGGAGTGGAGGCTGAGTTAAGCCATCTCTCATCTCGTTGTCTGGTCCGAGCTTCCCTTAGAATCTGGGGAGAGATCTTCTCGCTCAAGCGCCGACTATGCTGGGCCAAAATCGTTCAACACCTGTCCAGGGTGGTCCGACTATTTACATATGGTTGACGGCCATAGAGGACTTTGAGATCTACGGACACCTGGGTCTTCTTTCCAGATTTGGAGACCCTAGGTACCTTGACGTTGTTGAGGAACAAACATAGCTAACTACAAGTGAGTTGGGGGCGAATCCGTGCCATCTGGACCTGTGGATTGAAAGCGATATGTCCGGCTAGAAAGTCATCAGAAGAATAACGTCTTTGGACGCTACCTCTGAGTTCCGAAAACAATGTTGGCATCCGCGATGGTTCTGTAGATCACGGTCCTTGCGTCCTTCCGCGCGGATTGCAGTAGCTCCATCTTCTGTAAACGTCTGACTTTTCTCAACAGCGCCCGCTGGCTTGCAAGCTTGAACTCTTTGTAGTCTCTGATTCGAAAAGGTCCCTGTGCCATCTTCTGCGTTATGCGTTTGTCCCGTCCGTAAGCGGTAGCTGGGAGAGTTTCTGTTCTGCCAGTCTTCTTAGAACTTTGAAGGCGAGGTCCGACGGGATTAGGTCGACGCTAGGAAGCTCAGCCGTAACCTCATAGACTATGTCTGTAAGACGTTTGAATATGAAGCGGATCTCGCCCTGATAGACCTCGTAGAGCAGGTCTACGAACTTATCAACGGTCTGGGGTCGAGAGGATTTGACCTGAACCCGAAATGTTGCCAGACGCCTTGATCCGAACCGAGCAATATAACCTCCCCTTAACAACTGGAAGTTTATAAACCGCGGTGCGTTTGCAAACCTCATCCTTTGAGATTGGGTTGACTAATGCCTGTGGGCATGCGGGATGATGTGGTCCTTCTCAAAGATCTTTCATTGAATATTCAAGCAACCTCGATTTAGTATACCGTTCGGAGGAGCTTCAGTCCATTTTCCTACGGAACAACCCGCTCCTGTTCTGAGATTGCAGAGAAGGTTTCGAGGCCTAATGCGTCTATGGCACTAGCAAGTGCCTGCGCAAAGAGTCCAGTATCACTAGTCATTCCGAGCGACAGGGTCATACGAAAAGATGCAAGTCTGGTAAAATACGGATGAGGACTCGACAGAAAGAAGTCTCTTCTGCGTGAAAAAAAAACAGAATCTGCTCTAACAAGTAGGCCACTCGAATGCGCTAGCTGGTGTTAGTAGCAGATCACAGTTCTGGATACGGCATCGTGAGGTTCTTCTGGTGGTGCCGAGGGCAGGATTTGAACCTGCGACTGGGCCGGTCTCGTCAAGAGACCGTCAGCCCGGTGTCAGATGTTACCATCTTCAGCCGGGTGCTCTCCCTCGCCTCCCCCTTCTCGGAGGAACAGGCTGAGCTTTCGAGGGTCCTTTTCAATTGGCCAACCTCGGCGGCTCCTCGGCCATCACCCGTGGAACTGAAACCCGTTCATAAGACTTTACTGACTTACTCCCCTCGCTGAAGCATCGGGGAGTTCTGAAGTCTCTCCGCTCTACTTTCTGAGCCTCACAGAGTTGCTTCACAGGCACAGCCAGTTTCATCATGGTGCCCTCCAACGCTGCGTTTTGAACGTCGGAATGGAAATGGAGCGACGTTGAGCTATGTTGAAAGCTCCGTTGACGTGCGCATTTCCAACTCTTCTGCAGTTCTGACACTCGAAGAGATTTCCGGTTCTAATCCCTACGCATCCACAGCGAGAACAGTCCTTAGACGTGTTTCTTGCCTCAACGTAGGTTATTGGGATTCCTTCCATCTTTGATTTGTAGAGAAGCTGTTGTTCTAACCGATACGGACTCCAAGAATGAAGCTTACTGCTTCTCCATCTACTACTCTGACGAATACCCTTCAACCATTCAAGCTTGATACCAGCATTCTGAGACTTTGCAAGCTCCACAATCGAGCGAGAAATCTTATGCGTCAGATCTCTAACAATCCGAGACTCACGATTCTTAATCTTCTTGACAACTTTGTAGTGGCCCTTCTTCTGCAACTCGCGACGTAGCGCAAGATACTTCTGATGAACGTGTGGAATCCTAACTCCAAAGACCCAAGCTTTGCCGTTAGAAGGATTTGCCGCGACGGCAACATGTCCTGTAGTATTGCGGTCTACTCCAATCCAACTCTGAGGAACAATTTGAGGCTTATCTGGAAACGAGACAGAGACATAAGCATACTGAGAATCAAGCTCTATCTGATTCAAAGTCTCAAAGTTTCGATAATACCAGGGAAGAGCTAGACTGAGACACTTGACAGAGACAACTCCACTCTCAAATCGAAACCCTGCTGGATTGTTGATTGTTAGCTTGACACTTCTGACTTGCTTCAGTTTCTTGTTGCGAGAATATTTACGTAGAACGCCCTGGGCAATATAGCTTGGAAGACCGAACTGCTTCACATCAGCAGTAGAGAGTGTATGAGTCTTAAGAGCAACATTGCCAACTTGATGAGCTTTTCGTAGCTGAGTGCTGAAGTCTTTCCCGTGTTTCAACTTAAACGTCTGAATCATTCTATTGGCCTACGCTCGCTGAAGACTCGCGGCTTCTCATCGCTTGGTTAGTGGGAAGCAAGTCTCTGATGCTTGTCTGAATTGCTGTGAAACAAACCAGAGGAAGATGAGTAACTTCGACCATACAAATAGATCTCTATGGCGTTCACTAAATTGAGTAGAGCCTGGCAAAACTAACGCAATGCTCTAGCACTAAGACCCTCTGAACGACTTGAGTTGGGTTTGCGGATGCTCGGCAGATTGGGCAGGCACGACGCTTTTCTAGAGCGGAATTAAGCTTTCTAGATGGCAAGCGAGAGATTCGGGACCAGGGGAAAAAGCAGGTCCGGGTATCGAAAGGTCTTAACTGCGGGCCCTTCGAGCTTGCCGAGCCATAGAAATGTGTCTGACCGTTGACTGTTGACCCTCAAGCGCAAGGCCCCGGGGCAAGTTCTGGCTGGCTTGCGAAGCTCGGAACACTTTCCATTCTGTATCTTGCCGTCTTTCTGACTCGGATAGGGTTTGGTGTCATCTTGGTCCTCTTTCCTCTCTACCTTCCGATTCCGAAAACTCAATCGGCTCTCGCCGCGGTGGTAACGGCGATCTATCCTATTGTCGAGGGAGTTTCAGCTCTGCCTGTTGGCGCTTACGTGGATCGCAAAGGAAGACGAAAGGTGTTCGTGGCGGGTCTGGGGCTTATCGCAATCCTGAGCCTGATTATCGGTCTATCCAACAACCTTGTGCTTGTGGGCGGTGCCCACGGATTCGAGGGCTTGGCCGCGGCTATGGTAACGGTTGCCTCGTTGACGATGATCACCGACCTGACGGTTGTGACCAATCGTGGGGTTGGCATGGGTGGATTTGATCTTGCGAACCTAGGAGGGTATGGGGTTGGCATAGTCCTCGGTGTCGCGTTCAGCAGCATCTTCGCCGCTGACCTCGGAGCGAGTTTCCTAGTCGTCTCTGCTATCCTCGGGGTCTCAGCTGTCGCTGTATTTCTCATTCTTCGGGAACCGGCACACGTCGCGCACGAACGAAGAAGTCTGAAGGAGATGTATTCTAGCTTGACAAGCGATGTAGCAGCAATCCTGCCCGTATGGTTCGCTCTTACGGTGGTACTGGGGTTCTACATCTTCTTGCCTAGGCTTGCCGCGAGGATGGGAAAGACAGATCTTTCTCAGGCTGCACTCCCCATTCTTCTCGGGCTGGTACTTCTCGGCGCGGGGGCTCTTTTGTTCGGACGGTTGTCTGACAAAATCGGCCGAACCGAGACAATGGCCCTGGGAGCTTTAGGCGAAATAGGGCTCCTCCTGGTTCTTCCGGAGGTTTTCGGGCCGCTGATCAGCATTCCTCCCGGCACGTCTTGGATTGATTCCTACAACACGGTCGGACCAATCATCATTGTTGCAGGGTCTCTGTTCTTTCTCGGCTCAGCATTGGTTCCTTCAATCCTCGCGTTCATCGGCGACAAGGCAGCCAAGGAATTTCGGGGCTCAGCGATGGGATTGTACAGTCTCATGCTAAGCGCAGGAATAGCAGCCGGCCTCTTGCTGGCCGGAATAGCCGACGACCTAGGCGGGGTCCAAGCGGTCTTCTACTCTGCCGCCATAATTTTCTCAGGCCTGAGCCTGACTAGCGGGTATCTTTTATACCGCAACAAGCAATTTGAGAACTCAGCTAGTATCGTTAGCGAGGCTCCTAACAGTTCAGGTTAGAGAGTTCCCCCGAAAGGAATCTCGTAAGAGATAAGTCTCCTTGTTTCTAACTGCATTCAGGACTTTCTTGACAGCGTATTCCGTCCACGCCACTCGGGTTGCAAAGAAGTTCGAATGGTTTGGAATGACGATAGTCAAGCGTTACTTGACGAGGAACAAAGACAGCAGGGATCTTCGGGACGTGCATTCCAATCCGGAGTTCTACGACAAGGGCATCGATCTTATTCTCAATCTACCAAACGCCCAGAAGAGGACAATCGATCTAAAGGTCGACTCATACATCGGGTCTGATCCATCGCGCAAGATACGAGGTCTATGCAATCCAGACAGTGGTTTCATTCTGCTTGAAACAATCAGCCAGCTCCAGTATGATAGATCGAGAAAGGTTTCAACAAACGGTACTCTGCTTGCTAGACAAAAAGCAGATGCCCCTGGTTGGTTCTTTACAAGTTCTGCCGATGAGGTCTATTACTACTTCCTCGCCCTGCTCAACGCAGAAAACCAGCTAAACCCACTCTACTCGGAATACGTGGAACTTGTAAAGGGCAATCAACCAACCGATGAAGTTGAAAATCGTCTATTGCGAGAACTGCGCGTAGATAGGGACTTGCTAGTGAGTTTTTCGCTTTCAGATGCGAGAGCCTGGTATGATACCGCCCCGGAGACAGTGTTTCATGGATACGCTCCCGCTCCTAGTCCGAGTTATCTTACGCTGAGTAAGAGAGTTAAGCGGGATCTGTTCATATCAAACGGAATTGGGAGGAGTCATGGCTCTATCTTCTCCTTGGTCAAACCGAGTTCGGTTTCTCGGTAGTCAGAAGGACAATCCTTATCGTTCGATTACCACCATTTCTTGCTGTACTTTAGCGGTGTTGTTTTTTCATTGAGGGCTGGCTTTCTGAATACGTAGAGATGTTCGTGAGCGATCTTATAGAAATCGTAACTATGTCCCCGCCATCTCTGGCGAGTTGTCATCGTCTTGTGTTGAAGCTTGATTATGTCTTCTTTGAGAATGAAACCCACGCTTAGAAATGCCTGCAAAACTCCAAGCGAGATCGGAATGTAATGTCTTCCCTTTCGCGTATCTCCAATAAGCACTCCACAATATCGGTTGTTTTTCAATACTCTGTATGATTCGGCTGCGACTTTCCGCATCGCATCAATGTAGGCAGGAAGCTTCAGACGTGAGAGGTCGTCCAATATCCGTTTTCCGCTGTATGAGATGATTCCGGCATACGGTGGATGTGTGGCAATGAGATCAATAGTCTCCTCATCGATCAGATCCAAGTTTCGTGCATCACCCACGTACGTTCTTGTCTCTACCCGACGCGGTCTATCAAGGGTGTTGTAGTCGAAACTCAGCCGGTCTTGCGTTACCATAATGGCATCTGGGTTGACATCTACTCCGATTCCGTTCCGGCCTAAAAGTTTACTCTCTGCAAGGCTGGCTCCACTCCCACACATCTGATCTAGAACAAGTTCTCCAAGCTTGGAATATTTGGTGATCAAGTTTCTTGGTATGTATGGGCTCCTGTTTCCTCGGTAGTTTCCTGAGTGTGTCGCCCAGTCCCCCCTACTTGGAAAGCTCCAAACCGTAAATTCTTCCGGTTTGTAATCCTTCGGGGGCCCGAACTCCTTTATTCGCCACGGTCTACCGATCTCCACGTCAACATTTTCTATTTTCACATGTTGCTTCTCAGCGACAAACCTACGGTATTCGTCTTCGTTTACGAGCCGCATTCCCATAGGCTTTGCACGGTTCGCCGTCTCTTGAACTTGCAAAATACTATCCCCAGTCTATTTCACGTGCTAGATTAAACTTGATCAAGCCGCAGGAGCGTTAGAAAGTTGCTCTTCATTGGACTGTTCTCTTGAGGCCGGGGATTACCTCTCCAGTGACCCACTGAACCCCTGCGCCAGATAGCACGTAGGAGCCTTTTTCAGCGATTAGCTTGCCTTCACGTTTCAGTTCGCTCGCCCGTGCCCTCACAACCGCTCCGCTGGTGGTTTTCCATGAAGATCCCAGGAGAGTGCTCAGTTCGTCGTCCCCGAATGTCTTGGGGTGGGTCGCGTAGAGTACGAGTGCGAGAGCTTCTTTTGCCGACAGGGAATCTGCTGGGACCGTGAGATAAGGTCGTCCTTCTCCGCTGAACTGTACTATTCCCTTTAGCAAGTCCGAGGGTTCAGAGGTTTCTAGCGTCTGGACCGTTTCTGGTTTCGCTGGGACTATTCCATCTTTGAGTCGTAAATTCTCTACAAGGCTCTCGAACTTTTCGCGGACGTATTCGAAGTCTCCTTCAAGCTCGATTTCCTGGTCACGGGTCTTGATACGGAACCTAAGCGGCTTCTCTTGAGACATGATTGCGCTCTTGGGTATGCATCTAGCGGTCTATTTCGAGCTTTCCGACTTCAAAGGAGGCGTTAGGGAGCTCTACTGAGTATTTCGGCCTTCGAGGCATTAGGTGACCTCCGTCCCGATTATCATCGTTGTTGATATCAAGCCGAATTCACGCAATATCTCAGAACGCAACGATCCTTCATGCACCCATCGGTTTGAGGTGGATAAACCTCGGGTCGACGAAACGATCGGAATGATTATGAAAGAAATATTGGGGTTGGCTCTTCCAATTTCGTGGTAGTGGCCTGATCTATCTTTGTTGAACTAGAACTGGTCTTTTGTGATGGTTTGTTTGTGGGCGTTTTGGCCCTCAAGGGCGTGCACAACTGTTACGATTACTTTGACCGTCGGTATCAGAGCCATTGCGAGGAAGATGAGCGGGTATGCCCATGGTGCGTTTGCAAAGAAGCTGCTGACCATTGTTTGCATGACGCTGTAGAGGATGTATAAAGCCATCAGCTGGAAGACCCAAGCGAGAACTGGTGCGTAAGCCTTGTACGTCTTGTAGGTGTTCGATACGGCGTTGGCGAGCTGCGTTCCATACTTCAACACGACCGAGGCAACTACTAGCCCGAGCGTAAAGATGACGAAGCTTGCGATGCTGAAAGTTGTTCCTGGCACTGTCTGTGATATTCCCGGGAAGCCCAGGACGATGCTCTGGACCACGATGAGGACGATGATTCCCGCGAGCAGTCGTATGAGGGAGGGCATTATGGGCCGAAAGTCGCCGAACGGGTCCTGTGTATTGGTCGGCATCTCAGAACCACTTTTCCAATAGATGACTAGCCTAGCCGCGGATTAGCCCATGGCCTAACTCTCTGACGCCCCTCACCGTTACACTGGGTGCTTAGCCATGTCCCTTTGTCCCTATAGTGAGAAGGAGATGACCGCAAGATGGCCGAACTGAAAGTGTATCTATCTGAAGACCTTGATCGACGATTCAGGATGCTGGCTATGGACGTCTATGGGTATGGTAGAGGTTCCCTGAGCGAAGCTGCTGTGGACGCGCTTACCAAGTGGTGTGAGGGGCACGAGTCTAGCAAGCTGATCCAGTCACCGAAGGAAGTGCCTCCTCATTCGAGTTCGGATCCTATCTCTCGCGCTGAAGAGCGGCCGAGCGCCGCCTCATCCGAAAATCGAGAAAACTCTGGCTCTACTCTCCCTCTTAGCTAAACGCTATTTCCTTCACCCCCTCTCCTCTGAGGCCAGACCTCTTCCTGGGAGATTTGGATTCACACGCCCGCTGAGAGTAGGAGATTGAATTTTTCCTCGCGAGACAAGTGGCGAGCGTGGCTAGCAAGGAATCATCAAACTGCAAGAGAAATCTGGCTTCTCTACGATAAGGAACTCTCAGAAACACGATTAATTTCATACAGAGATTTTCTTAGAGACGTGGTCGAAGAGGCGATATGCTACGGCTGGATTGATAGTAGAGTCAAGCGAATAGGCCTAACGAAACTTGGAGTACGCTTTACTCCACGTAGGTCGAGAGCCAATTGGTCAAAGTACAACAAAGCGCGTGCGCTGAACCTAATTCACGACGGTAAGATGACAAAGGCTGGCATGAACGTTCTACCCGCAGAATTGACAACCGAGAATGTGGACAGAGCCCAAACCCGTAGGAGGACGATCGCTGACTGTGTAGACGGAATTTTGGTGGTGAGGAGGAAGTTCTTGGTAGAGAAAAGGCGCGATGACGACGATGCGGATCCGGGACTGTTAGAGATCCCGGGCGGTCACGTGGGCCCTGATGAGAGCTTGGAGGATGCTTTGAGAAGAGAGATGAAGGAAGAACTAGGAATCGACGTCGAGAGGGCTAAACTCGTACAGAAGAGTCTGTACACAGCGAGCAATGGCGAGAGACAAAGAATTCACTACTTCCACGTGAAGAAGTGGAACGGTAGAATCCGGTCCACAGAGGCAGAGCGGGTGTATTGGGAGTCTGAGATTTCCAAACTCAGCGTCATTCCGGACAGGAGAGCTGTTCAAAGAGTTCTGGGAATTCAAGATTACGATACCAAATAGATAGACTGAACCCATCCGAAACTGGGTAGTTGGTGGGTAGCGAAGCCGGCTCCGAGTCGCTGGGAGGCTCTGGAGTTTACTGAGGGAAGTCAGTTAGGGTGATGCTGGCGAAAACGGGCTTCAGGGGTTCAGTTAGTTTATGAGGCCCGAGTCTTGAAAATTCTCTTTCCCAACGTTTCCCCGGAAGCCAATGGTTAGAGGAGCTGCGATATGTGAAAAGTCAGGTGAGGGCCGAAATTCGGTATTACATAGATGCTCGGAAGGCTGAGAGATTCAAGCTCAAACTCTTCGAGCTAATGAGCCTGAATAGTTTTCCCAACCCCGTCAACCAGACACTGTACTTCAACAATGAGGAGCATGAAGTCCCCTTCACCTACTCGATCAGAGGACGGAGATACGAGCAAAAGCCGTTCAAGGAACGGTTCAAGCTCAAGCTGAGCGACAAATGGATCTTCGAGGTCAAGAACACCCGGTCAGAACATGGCCGGTTCATTAGACACAAACGACGGAATGAGATGCTGCCTCTTCGGGAAATCTTGTCGAGGGTAAAACGAATGAGCCGGCTCGCCCGGATTAGAATTCCACATAAATTAGGCCTCTATGCTGCCGCGAGCTATTCTAGGAACCACTTCCTGGAAAGTGACAGACGCGTGCGGGTTACAATGGATGAAGATGTCAGGTACTTCACATTCGAGGGACTTGCAGGGACAATGCTTGGGGCTTCGAACCGGGCTATTGTGGAGCTAAAGATTTCCCCCGGCAGAACGGGCTCTCCGCTGGTCAGAAAAATCCACGGTCTCCTCAGGAAAGAGAACGCGGAACAGGGTATTTCCAAGAAGGCAACAATCTTCAATCTGATCGAGGACCGATCTAGGAAATCGGGCGAAGCGTACAAGGAACCGAGCCACAACACAGAGATCAAAGCAAAAGTTGCGCTTGACGCCGAAGACCAGGACATTTTCCCCAGAATAAGGAGCGATCTATCAGAAGGAAGAATCGAAGGATTCAGACTCTCTAACTCTTACCCGAATGTCATGGAGACAGGCAAGCTCTACCACTACGTTCAGGTGCCTACACACGAATACGTTAGGTTTGAAACTAGTGGGCAATCAAGGTCTGCGACGATCAAGGAGAACTTTCAGGTCGTGCAAGATCCTTATCGACTCGGTAACGTGATAAAGAGGCGGGAGATTGAGCAACCTCTTCAGGCCGACATGTTGAAGATGCCTTACAAGATTCTCACGAGGAGGAGGAAGTACTTCATGGTTGAGCGGAACGGAGGAAACAGAGAGTATGCAGTGATGATGGATCGGAGCACGCATCGAGGCCACGAGCTGTACCAGTTGGAGGTGGAGGACGTTCTGAACTCGCCTTCTCCGAGAACCGAGACGCGGAGCATCAACGATGTGGCATCCATGGCCAACTATCTCATCGAAGAGTACTCACTGGAGCCCACGACTTTGACGAAAAACCAGTGGCTAATGAGCCTGCCGAATTAGATAGATCTCAAAGGCTTGGCAGCAAATCTAGAAACTGGATTCTCTCTCGAGGCTTTGACGAATTTCTGATAGCTGTGGCTCCGACTTTCGGTTTCGGTGTTTAAAGCAAGCTGGATTTCCGGCGACTTGTTGAGTCCCCGAAGATAGGATATCATCACATCGTGGTCACGTATCACGCCAAGTAGATCTTGCCAAGAACGGAGACCTACCAGAGGTTTCGGTGGTCTAGTAAATTTGCCCATTTCTAAAACATAACGGAGTTGTTTGCAGTCTCTTCGGATGACATGCAATTCCTCCACCTTAGAGGGATCTTCCCTTACTAGCGGGAGTTCACTAGTGATCTTCGAGCTCAGCTTTCTCACAACCTTGTCGTATCTCTTCTGTAGTACGGAGCCGGAAAAGTCTCTCGGTTTTACACGAAGTCCCGGGCTTTTCTGAATGGACAATGCTAGCTCTTTCGCTTCCTCCAGATGTGCCTTGCGCGATTTCCTAAGGTCCCCAATGAGTCCCTCGAATGCGGGGTTCTGCTTGTACATTGACAGTTTCGAGAGAATAATATCTCGGTCTCTCACGCTAGCGTTTACTTTCATTAGCTTCTTGATGCGAGCCATGGCTTTCTGCGCCTTGGTCTGCTTCCGTGTAGTCCTAGGAAGCAATGCGAAAGCGGCCTGGAGACGGCGAGTCGTGGTTCGAAGCCGGTGGACGTTCTCGGCATTGGGGTCTCTAAGATAGGCCTTGACTCTTCGGGTCAGCGCTTTCGCGAATTTGTCGTACTCTTTCGCGAAAGAGTCGCGAGTAATCAAGGGAAGGCTGGGTTCGAGAAGTGAGACTACTTAGGTTTTCTAAGGCGTTTACATGGCGAGTTGAAGATTGAACGTGCCTTCAAGGTCTTCGAGGTCTCTAAGAATATCTTTCATGAGCACTTTTGGAATGCGTTGCTTGCCTTGGGCTATGTGAAGACGAGGGATTCCGCGCTCAGTACTCATGGATAGATGGATGTCCGTCTTTTGTTGAAGTTGAACGAGTTGGATGAGGACTGAAATCTTCTTCACCATCTGCATGCTCTTTTTTTCTAGGACGCGCTTGTAGGTCGTCTGAGCCCAATCTGTCCGCCTCATTCCATTCGCTCTAGCAACAGACAAGGCCATGATCAGCTGGTCCTGGTGCGACAGTGGACTATCAGACTCCAAAACGATGTAGAACAAGGTCTCCGGATTGTAGGTCGGAAGGTCTGGCAAGACATGATCGAGAGCTTCTGAGAGGATCGCGTACTCTCTTTTTGTCAGGTTTCTATGCGACAAGAGGGACTTGGCCAACTTTTCCCGGGCGGCGGCCTTCGAATGTGTTGGAGCTTCGCGCATCAGAACCCTGTCTACAAGTCCCTGCCGATATGAGCTCGGGCTTTCGAGGAAAGCCGAGAGTACTCCGTCTCTGAGACCGTGTGTGCTAACGATGAGTTTGCGAAAGCCAATCTTCTTCATCAACAGGTGAACTACTAGAGACCCGGCTATGATTGATTGGCTTCTCTCTTGACCTATTGCCGGATTCTTTCTTATCGTCCTAAGACTCATTCTGCGGAGTGCGCGGTGGACTGATTCCACGGCGTTCTTCTTCATCGAATAATTGTGCAGCTTGTTTAGCGGATACTGCCTTCGCATCTGGTCGTATCGCGCGATGGCGCGGACTGAGCCTCCGACACCCACCAAGTCAAGGTTTTTCGAAGCTGGAAGATGTTTCTTCTCCGGGAGAAGTTCGAGTATCCGTTTTCTCATCCGTGCATAGTTCTTCTTTGTGAAAGACCCATCTGGCTTAGCGTAAAGGTCAGTTAGCCTTAGTCCTCCGAGAGGAACAGAAAGGATTTTTCTGATCGTAGGCTCCAAGTAAATGACCATCTCCAGGCTTCCTCCACCAAGGTCGAAGAATAGGCCGGCATGAACGCTGGTAGCGCTCTTGGCTCCTTCGAACGCGTATACTGCTTCCTCTTTTTCGGATAGAACCTTGAACCTGAATCCGGCTTCGTGATACGCTTGCCTAAGGAAATCTTCTCTATTCCCCGCTTCCCTTACAGCGCTCGTCGCGACAGGGAGAACATGTTTTGACTGCTCAAGGTCCACGATAGCGCGGAATTGTTTCAGAGCTTTGAGAGTGCGTCGTATGGGTTTGTCTCCTAGGAAGCCGGTTTGATCAAGCCCTTCCCCAACCTTCGCGAGGACCGAGTGCTGTCCGTACGCGACAAAAGACTTCTCTCGCCTAACTTCATAGTTGACAAGTTTTAGTGAGTTGTAGCCTAGGTCTATCACCGAGACTTTCAAACTTGGCTAGGGCCCACTCGTCGTTTCGTTTCACTTCGGCGGGATCAGGGTGATTCGTTTTGGTTTATCAAGACATGTTCTGTAGACTTATCGTCGGATGCCTCTCTGACGTATAGGGAGGGTTTTGGCTCTTATCGTTCGTTGTTAGCTGTCAAATCCGCGCAAGGCAGGGTAGTTGAAGCAATGAAGGGGAACCCGACGCCTACGGTAATCCCTGGAGTCGATGCCCCGAAGCTAACTCAACCAACGAAGAGTTAACAGAACCACAGAACCTCAAGACATCTTGGCGATGATTTTCGGTGTGAGAAGCCAGCGTAGTTCGCCGGAGATTCGAGGGTTAAATGATGTTATTCGGACTTTTCCGAGGCCTCCCTTTTTTAGAACAATTTTAGCACTCGTGGTGCCGATGATCTCTCCTATCATGGAAGTCAGGTAAGGTTCGTGTCCTACAAGGATTGGTCTGGAGTTTTGTTCAAGTCTTGCTAGTTTGCGATAGAGTTCTGGCTTGCTTCCGTCTGGTTTCAATTCGTCCCATTCTTCCAATGTGGGGATCTTGAGGACCTTGGCCGCAATCTCAGCGGTTTCTCGAGCTCTTCTCAACGGACTTGTATAGATCCGATCGGTTTGCATTCCGACTGCCTTCAGTGACTGTGCTATCTTCTGCATCTCGGCTCGGCCTTCCGGTGTTAGGGAGCGTTCGGAATCTTTCTCCATAACTGTCATTCGGTTCCCGGCTTCTCCGTGTCTCAGTATGAAAATATCGATCTTTATGGGGGTGGCTGTCCTTGATGGGGTCCGAGCGGACGTTGATGAAGTCGCCTTCTTAGTCTCGACCTCTTTGTGGTCCGAGAAAGCGCCGGGTTGTCTCCTTACTCTTTTGGCCATTGTCAATTGTCCCTATGCCGAGTTTCGGTGAGTCAGATAAAGTTCAGTAACCACGCTTTCTCCGTTAAGACCATGAGTTGGACTAGGATGGTCAAGCTTCCGCAGGCTCTCGGTTTCGGCCGCGAGATCGAATCGATCCTTCTCATACTGTCGGATCATCCTGAGGAAATTGTCAGAAAGATTGCTGAGAAGAAAAGTGTCGGAGAGTATCGATTGTTTGGTGAGAAGACGAAGTTTCTCGCGGACACCTACTTCGACACCTCTAACCACTTTCTTTCGCATCGCAAGTTGAATCTGAGAATACGGACAGATAACCAGGATCGTTGGATCACTATGAAGACGCATCCTAGACGAACTCTCTGGGGGGGAATGGTCCGATCTGAGATGGAGGTTCCCTGGTCAAATGAGACTATTGAAAAAGTGGTTTCCGAGCTGAAAATCCCCCATCACTCTCCTAGTAATGCCGGCCAGACTAATCTTTCAGATCCGATTGAACTATTGAAGAGCAAAGGCCTGGTTCCCATCCAGCATCGAGAGACGCAACGGCAGGTACGTGATGTTACAATCGGCCCTGAAGGCTCCCATGTCCTAGCAGAACTGGACATTGACACAGTGCTCTATGACTTTGACGATCAAAAGATACGCCTCTTCGAGATCGAAGTGGAGAGCAAGTCCGAGAAAGGCCAGAACGTGGTCAAGAGCGTCACAAGGAGTCTGAAGGGAGAATACGGCCCGATCCTACGAAGCTGGCGTCACGGAAAACTGGCAACCGGAACTGGAATCGCGAAGCTGTTGAGATCAGGAGAACTGCGACCGTTGATCGATGCTGAAAACCGTCTTCTCCCAGCTGCATACGACAGGCTCAGCAGAATCCTCTGAGGCGCCAATCAATAGTGCGTAAGAACCAAGGGCTGGACAGAGCGAGTGTAAATATCCCTATTAGGGGATAGACCCTCTAGAGATGTGATCAAGCGCTTGAGCGAAGAACCCTCCGTCAACAGGGTAATGGATGTTCTCCGAAACTGCTATGATCCCGAAATACCAGTCAACATTGTTGATCTCGGTTTAGTCTACGGAGTCACCATAGCGAATGACACTGTGAAGGTTCGAATGACCCTTACAGCCATGGGCTGCCCCGCCAGCGCCTACCTGAGTCATCAGGTCAAGGAACTGATCGAGAAAATACCGGGTGTCAGGCATGCTGATGTCGACATCGTCTGGGACCCACCTTGGACCCCTGACAAGATGAGTGCGGCCGCGCGGGAACGTCTCCAGGCAAACCAGGAGCCGGTGACGATCGAATTCGATCCCGCCAGTTTCAAGCCTAGAAAGAAGGGGCACATCGCCAAGAACCCCGACGGCACCATCGTCTTGATCAACGAGGCGAATTCACGCTACCTCGGGAACGACGACATCGCCAACCTCTGGGAGAAGAGTGATGGAACCAAGACAATCGACGAACTGACATCTGAGCTCGCAGTGGAAAAGAAAGTCTCCCCGACTGAGATTCGAACGCAAATACTAGAAGTTGTTACTCAGTTAGTCGCGATCGGATTGATATGTCCTGAGGACGCGATGGTTCTACCTCTGCATCCCTAGGTAGTCGACCCAAGCCATATCTAAAACAGCTATCCTCCACACAATCGACAATTGTACGATCGCTCGGCAGAACTCTACGACGCCATTTACTCTTTCAAGAACTACGAGGAAGAAGCAGCAAAACTTCACGAGCTAATCCAGAAACACGGACGTTCCATGGGCAACGACCTACTCGAAGTTGCCTGCGGCACGGGGGGCCACATTACATATCTGAAAGACAACTATTCAGTCGAAGGACTAGATCTCAGCCCGAAAATGCTGAGACTCGCCAAAAGGAAACACCCTGATGTTGTGTTTCATCGCAGCGACATGGTCTCATTCAAGCTAAAGAAGCACTTCGATGCTATAACGTGTTTGTTCAGCGCGATCGGCCACATGAAAACCAGACGCAAACTCGGTCTCGCTGTTCGAAACATGTCCCGACATCTCAAGCCAGGCGGAGTCCTAATTGTCGAACCCTGGATTACCCCTCAACAGTGGCGCAAAAAATCGGTTCACGCCAATTTCGTAGACCAACCGGAACTCAAGGTCGCTCGCATGAACATCAGTAAAACCAGGGGAAGGCTGTCAGTCTTGGATATGCATCATCTGATCGCCACTCCCAATCGAGTGGAGCATTTTGTTGAACGACTTGAGTTAGGGCTTTTCACTCATGATGAATATCTCGACGCTTTTCGACGTGCAGGCCTTGAGACGAGCTATGATTCAGAGGGGTTAATGGGGCGCGGTTTGTACATTGGAACCCTCTAGCTGATCATCAGAGCAGGAGGCCCATCTCGACTTCATCATGATAGCGATGGTCATCCCCATAGAAAGCCTCTCTCACAATCCCTTCCTTCTTGAAGCCGACCTTTTCATAGACCCTGATCGCCCTCTGATTATCAGCGACTACAGTCAGTCCAAGCCGATGGAACCCCCGCTCCTTCGCCAGCGCGATCGCTTTCTTCATCATCACCGTTCCCAGCCCTAGATTCTGAAAGTCTTGGTGAATATAGATGAAAAGTTCCGCGACACCCTTGCGCCTTTCGAAAGGGATTCTGAACATTTGCAAATGTCCAACAACTCTCTCCTCTAATCGGGCGAGTAGAGTGATATTGTTTGTCAAGTCCGAGGTCCAGCGCTCTATCCTAGCGCGGTCATAAGGAGGCAAGCCCCACTTGACCGCCTCTGGCGACATACTAGCGTACATGGAGACGAGTGCTTCCTTATCATCAGGACTATATGATGTGAGAATCATCCTGCGTCCGTCTCTTAGCGTGGCATCCTCTTTGGCACGATCCTTATCGTATACCACAGGAAGTCTGCTTGTACTATCCTTCCTCCCGATAAGAAGTTAAGCACGGTTGCCTTACCTGGGATTATCCAATTGTAAAAGTGGGATCGAGCGAATGCCCCGACGGCTGATGTGGAGGGATCTAGATCGTCCGTTGAAAACATCCGCCTTGTTGGGTATTGTTGTTGGAGGGTTTGCTTTGGCCGCTATGACTTACTCGATGCTTTCTGGCAATCCTTACTTCTTCCTCGAAGGGGCCTCCGATGGGTTCTCTTTGATTATCGCGTCCCTGCTATTCCCTATTTGGTTTGCCGTTCTGTCCACAGGTGGTTTATTCGTTGCTAACGCTTGGGTGTTGCTGTTCTATCCATTGTTTCTTGTATCCGGAGGTTTCTATCTATTGGGCCAGTCTATGGAGAGGGAGAGCAGGGGGGTCTTGGGATTTCTGGTGTTCATGGGGTCCGTTCCATTTCTGCTAGGGCTGTCCTTTGGGGTCCTAGCCGTAATAGTGAGTCTGTTTGGGATACCGGTGTTCAGAAGCTGAGAGATCGATCCTCTGAAGATTCTCTAGGCTGGTGAAGGTTTGGTTAGGGCCAAAAAGGCTCTGCCGCAGTCGAAGGAAATATTTGTGGTGATGCATAGTTTATCCGATCCTATCCCCGCAACGGAGGTATAGGCGAGGCGTTGGCTCTGCCCGTGTTGACAATGCGAGTTCGCCTCGCCTTGGCGTTTCTCTCAATTTACACGATTTGGGGATCTACTTACTTGGCGATACGTTTCGCTATCGAAACGTTCCCGCCGTTTCTGATGGCCGCAGCTCGTTTTCTGATTGCAGGGGGAGTGCTCTATGCCTGGATGCGTTTGAGAGGCGCCCCGCGTCCAACACGGGCCAATTGGAAGGCCGCGACCATCGTCGGTGGATTACTGTTGCTCGGAGGAAACGGTGGGGTGACGAAGGCCGAACTGGTGATTCCCTCGAGCTTGGCTGCGGTATTGATCACGACTGTTCCAATCTGGATGGCTCTTTTGGAGCTGTTGCGAAAGGACCGCATCGTCCCAACTCTACACGTCGTATTCGGCCTAGTCCTGGGCTTTGGAGGAGTTATTCTGCTGGTAGGACCAGGCGATCTCGGTGGTAGTGGTGGGTTGGACCCTCTCTGGGCTGGGGTTCTGATATTCGCCGCGCTCTCATGGGCAATCGGTTCAGTCTACTCTAGAAACGCACCTCTCCCAACGACGCCGTTGCTAGGTAGTGGAATGGAGATGTTAGCCGGTGGAGCCTTCCTCTTGGTGGCGTCATTGGTCTCTAAAGAATGGGCTGGTTTTCAGCCGGGTAACGTATCGTTTCTATCTCTTGTCTCGTTCATCTATTTGATTGTATTCGGTTCCCTGGTAGGTTTCTCGTCCTACGTCTGGCTACTGACAAAGACGACGACTGCCAGAGTCTCCACCTACGCGTACGTCAACCCGGTCGTTGCTGTCTTTCTCGGCTACTTCCTTGCTGCCGAACAGCTGACGCTACGGACGCTGCTCGCTTCTTCAGTCATAGTAATCGCAGTAGTTGTGATTACCACCTTCAAGTCGAAACAGGCTTGACGACTACCTCCTGTTCTTTGACCAGGAGGCATTCACAGATTTTCCGGATTGGTTTCGCGATCGAAGAAAACGACTTTGAATGTCACAGTTCCCTGGTCATAATGATGCTGTCGATGAATTTGTCGTTCCTCAGCATCTTCTTGGGTATCCGGCCTGATTGTCTGAACCCAGTCTTCTCGTATACGTGGATCGCTCGCGGGTTGTTGGCGAAGACTTCTAGCTCAATTGTTTTCAATCCCGCTTTTCGGCTTTCCTTGACCAGGGTGCGCATCATCTCCACCCCTATCCCCACGTCTCTGGAATTTTTCGAGATCGCAATCCCAAGGTATCCATGGTACTTTGTGTCCCTGTAGGATCCTCTCGTCACCGAACTGTTTCCAACAACGTGTCCTCGCACATCCGCGACTACGCTGATGACGCTCCCTTTCTCAATCCCAGTCAGCTGGTGTGTCAGCCACTCTGCCTCTTGCTCCCTCGTCTGTTTCGTATCCACCATTACCCCAAGGTTCGGCTGAGTACGCTTTTCCCCTACGAGCTCGTTAACGAAAACTACACAACTATCGAGGTCTTCCCACCTTAATGCCCGTAGAGTCACTTTTTCCCCGCTTGTCGCCTTGAAACGTCTGTAGATTCTGCCAGTCTTCATCGAGGGTCGGGCGATTGTCTATTCCACCTTCCACATGGATCCTTTGATCGGTTGGTGCACCTTGCACAGGTCTTTGATGAAGAGTTCGTAGAGATGTGGTTGTTCTGTGTGAATCGGAACGAGCGTTTTTGGGCTGATCTTCGCGATCGTTTCGCGTAGCTCTGTGGGCATCATGTGTCCCGAGCTATGAATCTGGTACATTGGCAGTCCGAAATGGTTTAGCCAGTTGACGAATCGTTCGTGGTCGATCTCCATTTCCTCGTTGAATGGTTCCGAGCTGCTGTTGATGAAAGCTCCACCTGCATCAGGCTTGATGTCCAAGATCTCGTTCATGTCATAGGAGCTGGCAGCTAGAATGAATTTTCGTTGTGATTCCTTGACATCTTTCGATGTCTTTACCGTAGTATTCTTCATAACTTCTCTTTCCCAGTTGTAGTAGGTCTTTTTCGTTCGCTGGTACACGACGATGCTGGGATCGTGGGAGACATCGGGAATCGCTAGGTGCTTGTCATTGACCAGTGCTTGGAGCAGATAGGCCTGCCTCAACGAGACCGCCAGGACTCTGTTGTTCTTCTTGGAAATCTCGTAAAACGTTCTCAACCTGTCCACGTCCGCGGTCGAAAAATTCGCTAGAACCAGCCCATCTGTTTTCCGAACCACATGGTCAACTTTCTCAACTACTTCTGCTTCAGATTGCAAGTCACCACGGACCAGGTTTGTACCTTCGCAGAGAAACAGCTGAGGATTCGATTTCTCTGCTTTCTCCGCAAAATCCTGCGTCATCTCGGACTTGGGTCCGTGAGCTCTGAAGTCGCCGCTGTACGCAAGGGTCCCAATGGACGTGTGAACTATGAAACCATAGGATCCGGGCATGCTATGGTCTACGTGAATCGGCTCCACCTCCATTTCTCCCATCTTCAGCCGATCTCCTGTTCGGAAAGTCTTGAACTGGATTCCTTCTAGATCGTTCTCGAAGCCTCCTGGACGAGCTGTCGACAAGGCCTCCAGAATCAGCTTCGTGGTCTCGCCACAGTAAACCGGTATCTGGCGGTTGAGAAGGGAGATAGACATTGAATGGTCGATGTGGGCGTGACTAAGAAAGACGGCGTCGGCAGGTACTTCTCCATCTCCTTTGTAGAGGCCGGCGACGTCGGGTATGATTCCTAGACTGATTAGCCCGCTTTCGTTTCTGGGCGATAGGAAGGGTTCGGAGAAGAATCTTCCCCTTTCTCCAAGGCTCATACCGAAATCTAGCATGATCTTCGAGTCTCCGTCATGGACGAGGATCATGTTCCCACCGATCTCGCCGGCTCCTCCGTAGAAAATGATCTCTACCAATGAACGAGCCTCCCACCGCGGTTTCCTAATCTCTCATTATAGAGCTTAAGGCTCTCTTCCAGGATGGCTTTGGACCTGGAGAAGAAAACGGGTTCCGCTCTTCGAATCTTTCCGAATGGTAACCCTGTCGCCTGACCTCACAGCTTTGACCCTGACGAAAAAGTGTGAGTGGGGAAGCCCGGGCCCTCGGCAGGTGCAGGGGTAGGATTCGACTACGGCTCTTCGCGAACGGCCATTCTGGATCATCTGAAATCTCCGGCCCAGCGTTGGGAAGAAGGTGAGCCGGTCTTTCAGGACAATTACGTAACCGCCCTGTTCCTCTTCTGAAGTGATCTTCTTCGAGTAGACGTCTTTAATCCTCATCCTGTCAGGCCCTTCCAACCTTTGTTGGCCGGAGAATAATTCCGCTCAGAAGAACTTTCTCTCCGCGAGTTTGCCTGGAAAGGTCCGGCCAGATAGCTTTTCAACCCCATCAAGATAGAGCGTGATTGATCTAGCATCATGGTCGATCTGATAGGATGGGTCTTCGGATTTTTGTCCTCCCACCCTTCAGGTCTCCTAGCCACGCTTCTGTTCGTCTTTGTCGTCAGTGTTGCCGGTAATCTCATTCCGTTCTTTCCGACACCCTACTTAGTGATTGTGATCGGCGTTGTTCTGGATGAGAGCTATCTCGGAGTAATTCAGATCGCGGCCATCGCGGCGCTTGGAGCGGCCACCGGAAAGCTTGTCAGCTATGCTCTCGGATATGGGGCTCGACGAGCGATTCGTAAACAGGAGAGGTTTGACTCTCTCCGAAAACTCTTGGGCGGAAGTACCTTCTTGGTGGGGGTTGTCTTCGCAGCCTCTCCCTTAGTGGACGCCGCTTTCATTCCCATGGGAATCATTCGATATAGTCCGCTGAAAAGCTACCTGGCTCTCTATACTGGAAAATTCATCTGGATTTTGTCCGTCCTCTATGTCGCGAGGCAATCGAAGCAAATCGTCGACCAGTTCTTTGGAGAGAACGTCTATGCATCAATTGTTTCAGCGGCACTCGTCCTCTCCACCGCCTATCTCATCATCAGGGTTGACTGGGAGAAGAGGCTGCTGGGACACAAGGACAGCCTTCGAAGCAGATTGCTAGGGAGGCTTCGAAACCTTTTCTCGAGGGGGCAGAGAAACAATGCACCTAGATCTGCCCAACAGGACCCGACTGCATAGGAGTCCGGAGAACTTGAACTCTACTCCATTATCCAAAAGATATCATATTCTTTGGATTACGACGATACTCGTGCTGGTCATTCTTTCGCTACCCAGTCCTACGACTCTCACTGTCCATGGTCAATCGTACGGTTTGAAACCTGATCTAGGTTACTCGGGCATACCTTTTTCCGGGCGGAGACATCTCAGTAGCAAGTAACTTCACTGACACCGGTCAGTTGACTGTTCGAGTCACCAGTGTTTCGTTCGCTTCGAATTTCTGGTCTAACGGGACACGTCAAGTTACTTTGAGTGTCCCATTCAACCTCATGGCTGGTACAAACAAGACGATCGATTCTACTGTTCTCATTCCGGCAAGCGCTATCATAGGAAACCGCAACGTTAGGGCAACTGCTGCATGGGAGTACGGCAACAGCTCGGGGGACATACACGGCCAGTCCTATTGTCGCAAACGTCACCGTCATGGTTTCCAAGACCATCGACTCACTATTCTCCAGCTTCGCAACGATAATGTTGATTGGGCTCGGCGTCGCTGGAGTGGTCGTTGTTTTGATTGTACTTCTAGTGTTTAGACGGAGGAGCACGCGGAAACCAAACTCTTCCTTGGAAGGGTCTCAGACCGCACTAAAGATGCAATTGTGTTTGCAACGCTCCTAAAACCTTGAACAGTTAACGAGATGATCCAAGTTGAGCGCGTACGTTTTTTCGCAAGACCAATTAAGCAGGGTTGTGTTTTCCGATATCGGGGAAGCCTCTGGGCATTGCCAAAAAGCCTGACCGCCTCCGCAACGTAATGCAGGCGTTAGAAATCGACGAGGCGAAGGGAACAATCACGGCCTACAATGAACGGTTCCTCTTCATCCCTGTCGCTTTGATTCACTCCATCGAGGACAGGTTGACTGAAAGTTTCGGTCCTATCACCGCCACTAGCTTCCAGTACAGTATCGGGAAACAAGGTGGTGCTCAATACATGAGCATGGCGAGAAAATCCGGTCTAGATATCAAGAATCGCGATGATCTCAAGCAGATCGCAGAGCGACTAGGCACCCTCGGCGGATGGGGAAAACTCACAATCGTTAATGTTGACCTCGGGAAGAAGATCGCTAGGATACGATGGACGAACGGTGTTTCAGTGAGAAACAGAAAGGGGAAAACTCCGGTCTGCCATTTTGGCCGTGGGATTCTCACGGGGGCAATGGAGCAGACGTTCGGCCGAGAATGTGAGTCGCTCGAGATTTCTTGTCAAGGAAAGGGTGACCTGTTCTGTGAGGCGATAGTAGGCGATCCAGCCGAGATTACTCGGCATGCAGAACAGTCGAAGAGAATGTCCGGCTAGTGATTCGAATTCGAGAACGAGGTTCTTAGCAGCCGATCCAATCCTTGGAATGATTGGTCCCGATATCTTTCGCCTTGATCCGTAATTCGGTAGACGCGTCTGCTTCTCCGTGTTGGCGACATCCATTCGCCAGCGACTAGCCTGCGCTCTTCCAGCTCGTACAGCAGTGGGTAAAGCGTGCCTGCGCCGATATGCGCGCCAGTCTTGTCTTTCAGTTCACGCATGATCTCATATCCGTGTTTTCCTCCATTATTGAGGAGAGAGAGGACGAATAGATCAAGGAAGCTCTTCACCATTCGCTCGTTGACGGCTCTTGTCATACTTTCACGGGAACTATCGAGATTCGATATTATCGGATTTCAATACAACCGCCTCTTAAGAGGGTATCGCACCCTCGCGTTTACCAGGTCTAGTTGAGCCGAGAGAACGCCTTCCAGGGTCTACGGTGCACAGAATGCCACGCGATCTATCCGAAAGGCCAGATTCTTCAGAAGTGCTCAAAGTGTAACGGGCCTCTGGATACAATAATCAATCCAGAGATTCTCAGCGAGATCTCGAGGGAGGATCTCTACCGTACTCCGTCGATGTGGAAGTACCAGGCCTTCTTGCCAGTCGGGGAAAAGGACAAGATTGTCTCAGCTGGAGAGGGTGACACTCCCCTGAGAAAGCTCAGCTCCTTCCAGGGAAATGTGTGGGTAAAGGATGAGACGAAAAACCCGACGGGGACCTTCAAGGACCGAGGCGCTTCCCTTGCAGTCACGGCTCTATCCGCTTTGGGTGTCAAGGACATCGTCTTGTCTTCTGAGGGCAACGCAGGATGCTCTTTCGCTCTATACTCGCACATTGCGGATATGGGTTGTCAAGTGTTTCTACCTCGGCAAGCAAATCCGGCGAAAGTCGAACTTTCCCGGAAACTCGGAGCGTCAGTCACACTAGTTGATGGTACTATGGCAGACGCTGGACGCCGAGTAGAGCCTGTGTCAAAGACGGAAGGGAGCTACAACGCCTCGACTTTTGTTACACCCTACCGGCACGACGGCAAAGGAACAATGGCCTTGGAGATTTGCCAACAGCTGCAGTGGAGGGCTCCGGACTTTGTTGTATATCCTGTTGGGGGTGGAGTCGGACTTGTAGGGATGTGGAAGATGTTCTCTATCCTGGAAAAAATTGGATGGGTCAAGAAAAGACCCAGATTCGTTGCAGTCCAGCCTGCGGGTTGTGCGCCGGTTGTCAAGGCGTACAACTCTAAGAGAGATGACTTGGAAGAATGGAAGAATCCCGAAACGATCGCTTTCGGTCTAAGAATACCAAAGCCACTGGCTGGAAAGTGGATTCTTCGGTGTCTCAGAGAATCGGACGGCATCGCTTTGACCGTCACAGACGAGGAGATTCACAAGTCCATGGGTCAAGTCCTCAAGGATGAGGGTCTTCTCCTCGAGCCGTCCAGCGCGGCAGCAATCGCCGCTCTACCCCACCTCTACGGGGAGAAGATGATCGATAGGTCAGCAGAAGTCGTCCTGATGGCAACAGGGTCAGGGCTTAAGACCGTGGAGCAGTTCTAGCAACGGTAACAGATTCCAGGATACTCTTCTGCTCTTTAGAGCAGTCTAGGCGAGACAGGCTGAAGACGAGGGTTCCTTGTGCTACTTGACTAGCGCCGTTAGTCGTTCTGTTATCGTTCTTATCTTGTCTTTGTGCGACTCTAGCTTTGCTCGGTCAGTTTTTGTCAAGTCTTCGAAGTAGGATATGTAGCCGGTGATCTCGTTTAGCATCGCGTCTATTGATCGGGGGCCGGTGAAGTGGTGGCTGAATGGCCATTCTTCTTCCTGCTGTGCCTTGGTCGTGAGCTCGTATCTGCCGTCTTCTCTCTTCTTGACGAGCCCATCTTGGACCATTTCTTCCAGCATGGGATAGACGGATCCCGGGGAGGGTCTCCACCAGCCCTGGCTCATGTTCTCAATCTCGTCAATTATCTCAGCCCCGTTCTTGGGCGATCTTCTCAGGATGTTGAGGACCCATGGTCTGAGTCCGCGTTTTCTGAACATTCCAAATCCTCGAAACATTCGATATCGCTTTTCCGATATTGGTTATCCGATATCGAAATATAAACATTCCGCTCTTCAATAATGCGACCTCAAGAATTAACACGTGGGGGCGGTTCCGGAAAATCACGCTTATGTCCGAGTCAGAATGAAAGTCTTACAGATTTGACAATACAGATTGACGATGCTGGCGTCGGCGACCTCCTCCATGGAGTCGTAGTCGGCGCGCACCGAAAGGAAACGGGGGAATTTCATTACGATATGATTCCTGTGACATTTTTCCAAAGCCCTAGCTTTGGACGAAAGATGTATCAGAAGAAGGCGACCGAGCTCGCGCTCCATCTTCTCTTCCAGATGAAGCTGGGAGAGAACGAGGAGATCGAGATATGCAGCAGCTTCCTATTCGACGAGACCAGACCCCATCTAGCCGAGAAATACGGAAAGTCGAGAGTCAGGACCGCGGTGATTACTGGAGACGCTCAAAGTAATGTGGAGACCGCCTACTTGGATGAGATCAGGAACCTGGGCTACGAACCCATTGCCGAACGGGATGAGAAACGAGCGAGAAGCTTCTTTCACATGCTCAAGTGGGTCAAGAATAACCCTGACCGGCTGAGGTACGCCAAGACAGGCTGGCCTCGACTGAGACGGTACATGAATCCGACATGAAGACACGATGGTCCCAGCTCTACACGTTAGGCCGATCACCGGCTCAAAAGAAATAAGTCGCGTCGTGGCCCATCGGGATACTGGCTATGAGCCTTCTGGACATGATCGCGGGCGAGATGCTTCTCGTCCCAGGCGTCGAGATGAAAGACCATGGAGATGAGGAGATTGAATTGCATGTCAGCGGCAAATCCTTCGCGCACATCCATAGCCCAGACCGTATAGAGCTACGTTTACCACCCGACCTCAAGGAGGTCATGATCAGCCAAGGCACGGTTTCTCGTTCTCCAGAGGTTCACGATCGCGAAGGATGGGTCATCCTCAAACTAGGACCTAGACCAGATCTCCGCCGGATAATGAGAATCCTACAACAATCCTACCAGTTCGCTTCCTCCACAGTATAGTAAACATGGAGCTTCTCTCAACGCTTATACCCGACCATTCTTTCAGGCGGCACCATGCCGCTTGATCGTGGAAGGGTCTTCGCCCACATCGACAAGAACCTCCCACAACACATAGCCAAGCTTCAGGAGCTAGTCCGCCAACCCTCCATATCCCCCGAGAACAAGGGAGTGAGAGAGTGCGCGAACCTCGTCCTCAGCTATCTGACGAGCCTCGGTGCCAAAGCAAGCCTGGAAGAGACGAGCGGAAATCCAGTAATCTATGGTAATTATGACGTCGGAGCCGACAAGAAAATCGTTGTCTACATGATGTACGATACCATGCCCGTCGACGAGCCAGGTTGGCGCGTAGATCCGCTAGCAGGAACCTTGACCGATGTTCCTCCCTTCGGTCGATGCCTTGTCGCGAGGGGCGCGTTTAACACAAAGGGAGAGCTGCGAGGGTTCCTGAATGCCTGCGAATCGATCACAGCCACCCGCCAAAAAATACCAGTCAACCTGCTGTTCGTCGTTGAGGGAGAGGAAGAACTAGGAAGCCGCCATCTTCCCGAGTTCATCTCAAAGCACGAGAAAGAATTGCAGGGAGCCAAGGCCGTATTCTTTCCCTTCTGCTCACAGGACCGAACCGGAAAGGTAGTAATGTATCTCGGCGTCAAGGGGATCGTATTCTTCGAACTCGAACTCGACGGGGCGACCTGGGGAAAAGGTCCCAAGGAGTTTGGGATTCATGGAAGCAACAAGGCCTGGGTTGACAGCCCGGTTTGGAGGATGATTCAGGCGCTATCCACGATGACGGGTCCTGACGGCAACAAGGTAACGATCCAGGATTTCTACCGTCACGCTCAGGTTCCCAACAAGGAAGATCGCGAGCTTCTCCCGAAGCTGGAGAAGACATTCAACGATGCCGCCTTGAGAGAGGAGATGAAGGTCGACAGGTTCATCGGCGACAGCCACGGTATCGAAGCGTTGAAGAAGTATCTGTTTGAGCCAACCCTCAACATCAACGGGATAGCGAGCGGTTACACGGGACCGGAGACAAAGACTCTGCTTCCACACAAGATTACCGTCAAGATGGACGTTCGCCTCGTTCCGAACATGAGGAAGGACGACGTGATACCGATGATCAGAAACCATCTAGACGCTTACGGTTTCAAGGAAGTCCAAATACGGGTACTAGAAGCAGGGTATGGAGCGTCACGGACAAGCTATCAGAGCCCGCCCGCGCAAGCCGTAATCAAGTCCTACAAGGAGCTGGGAAAGGATCCAGAATTGTGGCCTACGATAGCAGGAAGTGCACCATTCGCAATGTTCAACCGGAAACCCCTCAACCTTCCGGTAGTGATTGGGGGACTCGGCCACGGCGCCCTTGCACACTCGCCGAACGAGTATCTCGTCATAGACGAGAATGGGCCGACTGGTGGATTGGCGTCGATGGAGAAATCCTTCGTTACGATGCTAGACAATTTAGGCAAGATGGCTGGCTAATACAATCTTAATGGTCTTGCGAGAGGACCAATTTCCCTAGCTAGTGTTTGCTCGTGAAAGGGTTGCTTATTTTTCGACTCGAACCAGTGCGCTTTCTAGACCTATTCGTCTTCTTCTGTCTAGTCCTGATACGAAAGGTTCGAGACTGACGGGGCAACGTTGTTCGGAGTAGCTCCCCGTCTGGGACTGGTATATCTACGTTGGATCCGGGTTTGAACCAGTCAGAGTTTTACTCAGGCAATCTGCTGAGCTTGCTGTTCCAGTGTCGACTTGGCAGGGTGATCCATAACCGTTTTCGGTTCCTTCCATGTTGAGCCGCAGACGTGACAGTTGTGAACTCTATAGTCATCTCCCTCGTCCCAACCACCATAGATGCAGGGCCCGATTTGCCCGCAGACAGGACAGATGTGCCTGTCTCTTTGGACTGCCATTGCGCTCTATGTCGTCCCCCGGCTATTTGAACGAGGAGTTCAAAGTCTCATTAGACCCTAATTCCCTACTTTGCTATGGTTCTGTTAAGTCTTCATCGGATGCATTGTCGTAGTTGTGGGTTGTTAGCTTAGCTTCTGCCTGACTGTCTTCACCGCCAGCACTAGCCACGCCCCATCATGGGAATGGGATTTCTCGCCAAATAGGCGAGAGGATGGCGAACATAACTATGACAATCAGAGCCAGTATCATCAGAGATGAGTCTCAACAACCTGCGATCCGGTGAAGGGTTAACAGGGTCATCATCGGTAACCTTCTTAGCTTGAGAGATAATGGGGTGTGGAGACGACTTTGGAACTTGGACCGGAAGCTGAAGAAGAAGAGATCGATGTAATATGGGACGAGAACGGAACCGCAAGATACAGACTACTCAAAGACCGCAGAATTGTCGACTTCGATGGCCACACAATTGCCTGGGTGGACGAAGACGGATTCGTCTACGACTACAAAGGACACTACAAGGCATTCTATGAGACCGGGATTCTTCGCGATCAGGAAGGCGCTGTCATAGGGCAAGGTCAGGACCCCGTAGGTCCCAAACCCGTTCTGCCCAACAAAGGCTTGATTCCAGAGGCGACCAGGCCAGAGAAGCCTCCTATCAAGCCCAAGGTGAAAAAAGACAAGGATTCTCCCAAGAAACCTGAGGCTTCACTCCTCTGGTCCCAGAAGATGCTCGAAGAACTTTAGAGCACGGATACGCAGAATGGAACCTGGCCTGCAAGAATCCCTGGTCCCACATCATGTTTTCTGAACGGAGAGCCAAGATTTGATCAGAAATTCGTCATTCCTCGAAGCTCTTTAGTCTGAAAAGAATTGTTCCGGGTCTCTGAGCGAGTTGACCCTATTCTACCTTCCAGTAACCATTTTCATCGCAGTCTACGTTCTGATAGTTCTTCGAAACCTTCGATGGTTTCGTATCCCGATCTGGACCATCATGATGGCAGGAGCCGTCGCAATGATCTTCTCAGGGGCTATCCCGTTAGGGGACGCGTACGCATCAATCAATCTCAACGTGATCTTCTTCCTGCTCGGAATGTTTTCCGTAGTTGCAGCGATGGATCTCTCGGGTCTCCTAGAGTACCTTACATTGAGACTGCTGCGCGTTGCAAAGTCGCCTCAGAAAGCCTTCGGACTAATTCTCGTCGGAATAAGCACGATGTCCGCGTTCCTAGTGAACGACACTTTGGCGTTGATGGCCACACCAATCATGTTGAGTGTCGCCAGACAGCTCAGGGTCAGACCCGGAGTCTTTCTCATCACTCTCGCCCTAGGCGTGACAATTGGCAGCACGATGACGGCCATCGGTAACCCGCAGAACCTTCTAGTCGCACTATCAACAGGAATTCCATATCCAATGCTAGATTTCCTGTACTACCTTGCTCCTCCAACACTCGTCGGGCTTGGAGTGACATACCTGATTCTCAAATGGTACTATAGGAAGGAATTCGCAAACTCGACACTCGCACAACTCCAAGTCAATCCTCGAGAAGCAATCAGAGATCGAAAGCTAGCAAAGCTCTCAGGCTGGACCGCCGGAATAGTTGTGCTCGGTTTCTTTCTCGTCGGAATCGCTGAAATTTTCGGAGTCCAAGGAAACTTCAACCTTGGAACGGTCTCTCTCCTAGGCGCAACAATCGTATTCCTCGGGAGCGGAAGACGTAAAGAAATTCTCAGATCCGTTGACTGGGGGATCATCCTCTTCTTCATCTCCCTCTTCATCGTCATGCAAGCATTCTGGGAGTCAAACGCTCTCCAGAGCCTAATGACCTACCTGCCCGTTCTAAACAAGTCTGATCCCGGGCTCTCGATCGTAACGATAATTTTGGCTAGCGCATTCTTCAGCCAGCTCCTCAGCAATGTCCCATTTGTCGCGGTCTACATCAAAGCGATGCAGGCAGCAGGCTTCACCGGAGCAGATGTCAAGCCTTGGATGGCGCTAGCCGGTGCCAGCACACTCTCTGGGGGAATAAGCCTCCTGGGTGCGGCCAGTAATGTCATAGTTCTGGAACAGGCTGAGAGCCGAGGATCTGGCTTCGGGTTCGTGGAGTTCTCAAAGATCGGACTCCTCGTGACAATTCCCAACCTTCTCATCCTATACCTGTTTCTCCGAGTGTTATAGCTCGAATTCTCACCCTATCAAACGGCTCAAGAATAGTTCTGGGAAATAGTCGGGGTTTGACATCTTTCTGGCTGTTCAAATCGTTGTATCATATACCCAGCTCTCTCACCTCGCGCCCAACTCCAAGAAAAGGGAGATAGGAAAAACAAAGAATGGATTCATCGACCAAACGCAAAGTGGGCGCTATCGCCCTGATCATCGCTGGAATTGGCGCCTTCCTCGTGCCCTTCCTCCTACACGGTCCAGCACTACAGGCCTCAAGCAATGGAGGCAATGGTGGCACGACACCGACAAGCTCAACCTGCACTACGAACTGCACTCCTCCTTCGACCGACACAACACCGCCAACGTGCAGTTCTGACCCAAGTAGCAACAGCGACAGTAGCCATACTAACCAAGGCAAGCACCTTGCAAAAGGACACGACAATCAAGACAAGCCAGATACGTCACTTGTAGGCAAAGCACACGGGTTCATGGCGGCTATGGCCAAACACAACCCCCAGCATGACGCAACTCACTCCACAAAGACTGACAACGACACTGCCAATACTCACGGCAACTCCAATGGACACGACACCAGCGACCCTAATGCCTGCGCGGACGACAAGGATAACGAAGGATCCGACGACCAAGACAACGACGATTAGTAGGCCTGGAGAACAATCCTAGGCTCCCCAACTTTCTTTTTAGACCTCACCAGACGCCCTTCCTCTTTCAAGACTTGATTTCTGATCATAGCTGTAAGGTTTAGAAACATCTGTCAGACAACGCCCAGCTCGAGGGTCAATGGTCAACCAGGGCGAAAAGGCTCCGAACTTCACCCTCTCAGACACTGATCGAAAACCTCGCAGCCTCAACGAGTTTCTCGGACCCAACGGGGCAACACTTCTCGCCTTCTTTCCGGGGGCCTTCACCACCGTATGTACTCGTGAGATGTGCACCTTACGTGACAACATGCGGGAGCTGAACAAGGTCAACGCCCAGGTCGTAGGAATAAGCGTCAATGATCCATTCACGAACAAAGCATTCGCGCAGAACAACGATCTCAATTTCCCAATTCTCAGTGACTACAACCGAGAGGTTGTGAAACTCTACAACGTATTCCACGAAAACTTCGGCAACCTCAAGGGATACACGGTCGCAAAAAGAGCAGTGTTCATACTAGACCACAATGGAGTCGTTGTCTACAAATGGGTCAGCGATGATCCGACCAAGGAACCGAACTATGAAGAGCTAAAGAAAGCAGCGGCAAAAACAACCTAGGACAACCGTCCAGGACGGCGGAACTGAACTGGCCTTTCTCAAGCCAATGATTCTAGAATGTTCAATGCCCTAGAAGCGTTGTCTCCGTTCTCATCGTGGCGCAGGTAGACGTAGACTGACTCGCCTCCCTTACTCGTTTCTCTGATCTTTCCGATCCAGTCATCAATCATTTTCGCATCATACGATTCTCTTCGCAGTCTGAAATATGGCGTCTTCCCCGTTACTTTGAAGACTGGTTTCATATCCTCTGTTTCGGCGATGCAGAAGTCCGCGTCGTGTTTCTCCAGAATAGTATAGGTGGGATCGTTCAGCCAGGACTCGTGTCTGAACTCGAACACTCTCTGTCCAATCTTGGAAGTCTTCGTGAGGAAGTCTTCTAGGAGGTTCAAGTCTTGTTTCGAGTAGGGTGGAAGCTGAAATAGAACTGGACCTTTCTTCTCTCCAAGAAGTGTCAAGGTCACTCCAAGTCTCTCTGCAACTTCAACCGATCCCTTCCCAAGCTTCAATATGTGAGTAATCTGTCTCGGGGCTTTGAACGAGAACCTGAAATTATCTCCAGTTCGGCTAGCCCATGACTTTACCATCGCGGAACTGGGAGCGGCGTAGAAAGAACTGTTGATCTCGACGCTGTTGAGTCGTTGAGAATAGTATGACAGGAACTCCTCACTCTTCAGATTGTCCGGGTAGAAGTTTCCTTTCCATCCAGCATAACTGAACCCTGAGACTCCTACCATCGCTCTTGCCTTCATTCCGACCTCTCCCTGGGAGGTCAAAAGCCTGGAAAGGTTTCTAAGGCCTTGCTCATCCCAGTTCTGCCATGCCTTCATCTCCCACAACCCTTGACTCAGTTGGACTTCCGTTAGGCGCGTCCGCGGTCGATTTTCAATTGAAAGGGGTCGATGGCAAGACTCACAGCCTGAACAGCTTCTCTGACGAGAAAGCTGTCGTTGTTGTTTTCAGTTGCAACCATTGCCCCTACGTGCAGGCCTACGAAGACCGGATGGTCCAGATACAGAAAGACTATTCAGCGAAAGGAGTTACCCTGGTGGCGATAAACAGCAACGACGAAAGCGGTTATCCCGAAGATAGCTATCCAAACATGATCAAGAGGGCCAAGGAACGCGGCTTTAACTTTCCTTACCTGAGAGACGACACCCAAGAGGTCGCCAAGAAATACGGCGCAATTTGCACCCCACACGTTTTCGCATTTGACCAACAACGTAGACTCCAATACAAGGGCAGAATCGATGACAATCGAAACCCGGAATCGGTGAAGACTAAAGATCTGAGAGACGCTTTGGATGCAATCCTCGCAGGCCGCAAACCTTCCGTCCAAGAGACAAGACCTTTCGGTTGTTCAGTCAAGTGGAAAAACTGAATCGTCCCGGAATTACGCTCTTGACTTTTGGCCTTTAATATTACTCCCACACCTAGCAGGATGATAGTATGGGTAAGCGAAAGGTCCTCAGCGAGGCCAACCTCAGCGAAATGCTCACACCTGGTCCAGGCCAGCTGTACGGGACCGTCAAGAACCTCCTTGGCTACGACAGGGTACTAGTCGAGTGCGCTGACGGCGTCACCCGAGTTTGTCGAATTCGTGGCAAGATGAAACGCCGTGTCTGGATCAAAATGGGCGATACGGTACTAGTCGCTCCGTGGGATTTCCAGCCAGAGCGCGGTGACATTATGTTCCGGTACACTCAAGGCCAAGTTGAATCTCTCCGGAGATCAGGCCAGCTCAAGGTCTAGAATAGGCCGAATCTATCGAATCTGTTATTCGCTGAGCACCCTAATCGAACTTCGACAAGTCCTTGAAACATCCAGACCATTGAGAAATTGGGAACAATTCGAGGCAGCAGGACACGGATAACGTTCTAGGACGTATGTGTGTTTCTCAAGAAAGCGCGTTGAAGCGAGCTACATTCCGTGTTTGTCTTTGGTATGCTGGTTCAAAGCGACTTCAGAACCGAACTTGGCACCGCACTTTGCGCATGTGAATTGTCCTTTCGTGGTCGCACCTGCGCTGGTTGTCTTCATCATTGCACCTAAGGCCGCGACTACGATTCCAACGACTGCAACGCCGATGGCACCGTAGACCCGGGTCCTTGGTACGAATCCGTAGTAAGCGGCCCCGCCTATTCCTGCTATCAGCAGGATTACGCCGAGTATCACTATGTACATTTTCATTTTTCGATCGAAGGGATTCGGGTTAACGATTCCCATTTAAGCCGTATCAACCGGAGGAGAGGAGCAGCGTCTCCTGGTTAGAGACCCCGTCATCGCTAGAAACAAGGGGGATAACGAAGGGGGATTTACTTTTTGTACGCAACTCAGTGGAAATAATATTTCAAGTAGTAATGTGTCGTGAATTGGTGTTTTCTGGCTGAAAAGTTCGTAAATCACTGTCCAAGTCTTGAACAAAATAGGGTTTTCATACTCGATTTCGGTTCGCGCCGAACTTCGAAGAAAAAATGTCAACAGAAACGTATAGGCACGCAATGACCACAGCCTTCAAGAACTGGCACAGTCTGGCAGTCGGCGCAGTACTGCTCGCGTTCAGCGTCTTCCTAACCTCTACCGCTTTCGGTGCGCTCAAAACGGCTCAGACAGCTCTCCAAGGATGGGCGATGCTCGTCATCGCAGGGTACGCGTTCGTATCCGCAATATTCCTCGGCGCGTCACCACTCTCGGAGAACAACACCCTAACGGAAAGTTTCCCAGGCGTCTTCGACCATTTCAAGAGCTTCCTGGTAGGTGGACTATTCTACGCAATCGGCAACTTCCTAGTGACCGTCGAAGCATCCAACCTCGGAGCACCAGAACAAGTGTTGACTCTTGCCGTTGCCCTCATCATAGGGGGAGCCCTAACACTTGTCGCTGTACTGGTAGCAGTGGCAGCAGCCTTCGTCAGGCCAAGAAAATAGTCTAGGAAATAGATGCAACAATCACCATCCCCCTTTTTTTCACGTAGGATCCCGATCGAGAGCCTCGTCACGTCGTTAAGGCCTAACCTACGCTCATAGGAAACTGATCGTCGCGTCCTTTCTGCCGATTCGGACTAGTCTTTCGATTTCCTTGCTCTCTTCTTCTGTGAGAGAAGTGTACAGCCGGTGTTCATTGTCGTAGCCCGAGTAACGCCCGGCAATCAGATATGCGTCCTTGTTCGATTCTTTCAGAACCGTGACACGGTTCAGCGAGTCCTTCTCCGTGTAGAGGTAGAGAGGGGTTGGGTCAAACTTCTGGACATCTTTCTTGGAAAGCCGCTTTTTTTCAATGGGCATCAGTCACTTCGCCCGCCATCTGCGGCTGCCTCTGATCTTAGTTAAGCCTTGGTTTTGTTAACTCTTTGTTGGCTGAGTTAGTTTCGGGACATCGACTCCGCGGATTACCGGGTTCGGGTTCCCCTTCACTGCTTCACTTTCTCCGCCTTGCGCCTCTATGAGGATGGAAGGGTAGGCTGAAACGTTTCCCTCTCGACACCGGAATATGCAAATATCCATTCTCTATCTTAAACCTGGAGCAGGAGACGAGCTGCTGTCTGAAGGGGTACGGGGTCCTATTGGTGTAGCCTTGGCGAGTAGACTTCGTAGCGCTCGTATTCCTGTGCTCTGCTTATGGCCTAGAGCTTGCAGTAGCTAGGAGAATCGTACTGGACAAGCTGGTTGTAGGATAGGAGTGAGAGCTTTCTCAGCGACGACGCATTGTTGGCTATACCTATCCGTAATGACTCGTTAATCATCCTCCTGAACACGTCTAGCAACATCGCATTCTGGAACATAGTATTGCCAGACAGACTTGACAGCCAACACGAGCGAGAGAGGAGGCAAAGCCTCCTAATACCTCAGAGAGAGACCTCGACGACAAATTAACAGAGTTTATTTCTACATGAAGAAACGGTTCAGGATAGCATGACCCCTCTCGAAGAGCTCTCCCACCTCATCTCCGAAAAAGGTCGTCGGATACTGGTCGCACAAGGCCCGGTCGATCTGAGAACCCTTCAGGGAGAAAACTCCGTCTATATCCTACAGTTGCCAGAAGATTCGCATGCGGCCGGAGGAAGAGCTGGCGGATTTGGTGAGAGACGTGTCGAGAAGATCTATTGCTTCCACTACCAGAACGGTGCCTGCCGAAAGCTCTTCGAGGTTGAAGCGCCTGACAAGTTAGAAAAGTTCGAGCTCCCTTACCACGCCGCAGGTACACCTGTAATACTCCCCGACGGTTCCGAGAGAGTCGTGTCTGGAGTAATAGATCCTGAATTTGTCGAATCATACAAGCAAGTCGTGTAGGCTTTACTGCAAGAGAATAAGCGGCTAGAGTGTCGCAGATCCTTCGGTCTTAGACAAGAGGATGTAGATCGTAGATTTGGTTGAGGGTCTCGTCAGTCTCCTCTCTAAGGCTTGCTTTTCCTCTGGGAGCAGGTCTCGGGCAACGTAGATGTCGATCGTCTGGCTCTCCCGTTCGGCCAGCCGCTTAAGCCGAGTTTCTAAATAGCCCACCGCAGAGCGGAAAAAGTAGTCCGGAAGCTCTGGAAGCTCAACATCGACTAGCGTCGTCGGATCAGCTCTAACACGGAGCATTTCATAGAGCTCAGGAATAGCTGGAATCTCGATCCTCAAATGCTCATGATGAAATTCCTCAATGTTGAAGCTCATTCGTCCCCATTTCTGCCTCTTCCAAATCTTCTGATGACCGGAAGGCAATAAGCCGCTACCAAAATCAGCGTACTCTAGTGTTACGTTCGCGTTTTCCAGGTACTCTGAACGTACAACCCTTCCCCCATGAACGTACCGGGCGGTGCCTGCAACCTCGGGGGATTTCCCTACATTGTCACTTGGTGAGATGTCGTCTGTTATTTGATAAATGTCAGTTTGGTCGTTTGAGGAACTTGAGTAACCGAGGAATCGTCGAACGGCGTTCTTTTGGTCATCGAAGATTGCCGGGTCGGCGAAGAGGCGCTTGAATCGCAGCCGGATCCTGTAGAAATCCGCTTCAATTACCATAAGGCTTCTATCTCACCCTCTTCGAAAATTGGGACTTGGCCCGGCCTCCGTATTCTTTAACTGATTCCAGGTGGACCATCTAGATGTACATGTCTCGGCGGGTACAAGATTATTTCGAGTTCGTCTCTCCTCGGTGGGACGTGATGAGAAAGAGCCTCTACGGTGAAGAGGTCCGGGAGGCTGTATTGCACGCCGTTCGCGTCAAGCCCTTTGATACGGTTCTGGATGTAGGTGCTGGAACAGGATTTCTGACGGAGGCGGCTGCGAAGATCGCTTCGAAGGTTATCGCGCTCGACTTCTCCAGAGGGATGAGTGAGGAAGCGATTGCGACGATGGGAAGCGGGAATGTGGAATTTCGAATCGGAAGCGCCGAGAGTATGCCATTCCAGGACTCGTCCGTAGACGTTGTCATCGGAAATATGGTCCTACACCACTGTCCTCATCCAGAGATTGCGATCTCGGAAATGGCTAGGGTGCTCAAGACAGGAGGAAGAATCGCGATCTCGGACTTGCAGGAGCATGGCTACGAATGGTTGCGGCAGGAGCATGCGGACTTGTGGCTGGGGTTCAAGATGGAAAATGTCGCCGTGATGATGATGGAAAATGGCTTAGACAACGTGAAGACCGAAACACTGTCTTTCTGTTGTTCCAGCGTGCAGGAAGGTCAACAAGCTAAGATTCCAATGTTCCTAGCCTCGGCTCTGAAACGGGGCTGAAGAGAACGTGATTTGCCGCATCCGCATGTTAGACTATTGGGTCAATCTTCGTCTGTTGGACGTTGCTCTAGGAACGTGTGTCAGGGGTTTGAACCGGTTCTTTTCGTCGACGAAGACAATTTTGGGATCCCAGTGCTCCGCCTCTTTCTCGTTCATTGATACGAAGGCTGTGATGATGATCTCGTCGCCCGGCTGTACTTTGCGTGCGGCTGCACCGTTAAGCGCGATGATTCCGCTCCGCCTCTCTGCGGGAAGAGCGTATGTGGAAAATCTGTCTCCGGTAGTGATGCTCCAGATGTCGACTTTCTCGAAGGGAAGGATTCCAGCCACTTCCATTAGAGACGAGTCTATCTCGATGCTTCCCTCATAGTTCAGGTCGGCGCCTGTGACTCGTGCTCTGTGAATCTTGCCCTTGAGCATTCTCAGCTGCATTCTTGTTGTTCCCCCTCTTTTCCTGCCCAGGCCACTGTTACTCGCTAGATTTGAACCGGGGCTACTGTCTCTCTAGAGAACTAAAGAGAAACATGTGCATAGCCCGACTTGGTGCTCTCGTTAAGGATAGATGGCTAAATTGAGGGCAGAGCCGAGGCGATGAAGAAGTCTTTGGACCCGGCGGATACGGTCCTTCGAGAAATCGAGGCGGTCGGAAAACGTTCGTTCATCCCGTCCATCGGCCCGGTCAAGGGAAAGATCCTCGGTGAGATCGTGAAGAAGGTCAGGCCCAAGCGAATCTTGGAGGTCGGAGCCCTCTACGGGTACTCTGCCATACTGATGGCCAAGAACTCGCCACCCAAAGCCGAGATCATATCGGTCGAGAAGAACCCCGAACATGTGCGTATGGCAATCGAGAACATCCGGCGCGCCAACATGGAAGGCAGGATCAGGGTGATAGAAGGGGATGGAAGGACAGAACTAATGCGGCTCTCCGGAAGCTTCGACCTAATCTTCCTGGACGCAGAGAAGACACAGTATCTCGCATATCTGAAAGCTATCGAGAAGAATCTTCACAAGGGCAGCGTCATCGTAGCAGACAACGTGGGCATATTCAAGGATCAGATGCAAGACTACCTGGAGTATGTTAGGAAAAAGGGTCCCTACAAGAGCCGGACAGTGGAAACCCTCCTGGAATTCTCAGACACCACCAAAGACGCTATGGAGATAAGCGAGAAATTGGCCCAGGCCAGGGGGACTAGGGAATGAGTGAGGAGCTAACTGGATTCGTCTTCTCGTTCAGCTGGGCACTATTCATCGTATTTGAAAAGGTGACCTTGCGGATGCCATGGCCACTCAAGCATTTTCTGATCGGACAGTTTCCCGGCGAGTTTGAAGCGCAACGTCAAGTCATGATAGTTAGAAGCGGAAAGGCGTCTAGATGAACGAATTGGATCCTCAAGAACCCCATCTGCAAGATCGGAACCGATTGTTTCGACAGGAAGCAATAAGTCGTTTCTCAGGAGGTAGTGGCATGTGAAGCTCGACAAATCTCCAATCCGAATGGAGTTTCTTAGGAAGAAGCTGAAGTGGATTCAGCAGACTATGCAAGAGCAGAAAATAGACATCTGGATCACTTTTACAAGGGAGGGAAACGAGGATCCGTTTGCTCAGGATCTAAGGTTTGGTGATCTGACTTGGCGTTCCGCTGCAATTATCGACGTAGATGGAACTAAGACCGCAATTGTGGGTAGTCTGGAAATCGAAACGATCAAACAAAACAAGTTCTACGACGAGGTCGTTGGGTACGCGAGCGAGGGAGTGGCTCCCAAGCTAAAACAGATCATTGCAAAAAGAAAGCCGAAGAGCATCGCGGTCAACACAAGCTACGACGAGGGTGCTGCAGACGGTCTAACGAGCGGAATGGAGGCGTATCTCAAACGGGCCTTGAAGGGGTATTCCAAACGGTTCGTATCGGCAGAGGATTTGGCTATTACTCTGCGTGCGAGGCTCGTCCCGGAAGAAGTCGAACTAGTAAAGAAGGCCATTGTCGAATGCGAAAAGATCTACGACGAAGTTGAGGATGCAATCAAGCCGGGTAAGAAGGATAAGTATGTTCACCAGTTCGCGCACAAGCTTGTTGCTGAAAAGGGGCTATCGACAGCGTGGGCCTATGACCGCTGTCCCTCAGTGAATGTTGCGGGCAATCTCATGGGACACATAGGTTACCACAACACAACCATCAGGAACGGTGATTTCGTCAAGCTAGACTTCGGAGTCGACTATGAAGGCTACTGCAGCGACATCCAACGAGTCTATTTCGTTGGGCCGGGAAACATTCCGAACTCGGTAAAGCGGATGTTCGAGACTGCTGGAGCTGCAAACGAAGCCGCTCTCGCAGCTCTAAGACCTGGAACGATAGGATACAAGGTTGATGGTGCTGGGAGGAAGCTAATTGTCAAGAACGGCTACCCCGAGTACAAGCATGCTCTGGGACACGTCCTGGGCCGGAGTACCCATGAGATCGGCCCTCTCCTAGGTCCAAGGTGGCCGAACCGCTATGGTAAGCAGGTGGAGAAGCAGGTTCAGAAGGACATGGTCTTCACGATAGAGCCTTCGGTCACAAGCAAGCTTGGAACTTGTAATCTGGAGCAGGACGTTCTGGTCACGTCTAGCGGCTACCAAGAACTGTCCAAGCCACAGGAAGATATAATCAGGGTCGGATAGCACTCGGAATCGACCAATACGTTGGAGCAGACAACCCATACATGTCCGGTCTGCGGGACCACAGGACCGTGTACTCGTTCATCCGGGGAAACGGACGAGTTTAGGTATCACAACTGCCACGTTTGCGGGTCCACCTGGAAAGAACAGAAAAGCCTGTCTAGGCCGAATCCCGACAAGTAGCGATTGCCTGTTCGATCCCTCATGCTTCGCCTCTGGCGCAGCCTGGGCGCTGGCGTATCACCAAGGACAAAGCCCCGCTCCGGACTCCCTTCTCGTAAGTTTTCTCTTTCCGTAACAGTTTTCCCATAATTTTCTTCTTTTCGCAACTTTTCTTTTCCGCTAACTATTTCATGACCACCCGGGGTGGTCGATTTTCCCGCCCCGCTCTTCGCGAAGACAGCGGATCTAACGACCGCACGGCACTCGAGCACGAAGTTGCGGACCTGTTCATTCCTTGTCTTTAAGCGCCCTAAGGGCGTTCAGGGTCACCCAAGGATTAGCCTTACCCACCTCGCCCAGGCTCGAGTATATGCTTGGAACCTCCACTACTCTTCCGCTACTCTTGTAGAGGTTGGACAAGTCGATGCCTTCCTCCCATACCGAGTGCCATTGTCCCGTCTTCTCATCTTTCACGAAGTTCCGTCGCAGGGATCGGAGGTATGTTGCTTCCATCGGCCAGGTCCCGTCTGGCAGTCCTTTCGACAGCAGCAAGTCCCGAGCATCTTTGCTCCTCTCATCTCCGCCAAAACCTAGAGCCGTTACAACCCGCAGGCCTTGAAGAATGTCGTAGAAGTAGAATAAAGGAAAGTGTAATTGCGTCCACTCATGCCGAATCACTTTGCCCGACTTGTCGCTCTTGAACAAGCGGTGCATTAGTAGGAACTCGACTCCTTTCTCGACTGCTTCTCGCCCGCCACGCGGCCATTTCTGAGGGTCCAGGGAAGAAAATGCCCACAATGGCTCGATCGTTGACATGAACGAGCTATGGTGCACCGCCTCGCCTTCTCTGCTGTCCTCAGTCTCGCAGTTCCATCCCCCATCATCCCTCTGGTTCTTTACAAGCCATTCAAACATCTCGCGTACGCGAGGATCAGTCTCTAGCCCGAACTCTGCAAGCGCCCGGGCCATGTTACCAGTTACACAGGGCTCCCAGACCAAACGCCATCCTCGCAAATCATCTTCAGGATACTTCGGCGGAGGCCATGAACGGTCTTGCCCGTCCATAGCTCGCAGAAAATACTCCGATCCTTTCTTGATCGAGGGATTTGTCCTCGGAACTCCCAACTCGGCCAACAATATCAGAGCCCAAACAGTCGCCTTCCACTTGGGCCAGTACACATCTTCTCCATCGCCCCAGTACCCTGCCGGGTGTTGCTCTCTCAAGTACTCGGCTACCGGACCCCAAGATTCGATCCCGTTCAAGGCTGATACAACTTCGTCATCGCTCGGGGATCTTTCGAGAATATCCGTAAGGGTCCAATATCGAACGCCCGGATTCTCATTCTTTAGGAGCCAGGCAACGGCTTGATCCCGCTTTGCAACCTCGACAGTACCAGACAATACCTTGAATCTCCCTCAAAAAGAGAGGTTAGCCTACCGCCAATTAAAGAGAACCCTACAGAATCTTATTGGAACAAACCAAACAATCCAGAACTAGCCATTGAGATAGAGAAGGGTCACGCCGAATATTTCTGGTAGAACTCTTCAAGCTCTTTCCGGGTTGGGCTTCCCCTGGTTTCTGGCTTACCAGCCTTAAGGGCTGCTGCCATGTTTCCGTGCTTAAGCGCCTCGATGTCCGTTAGCCCGAGGACTTTGTAGGCTGCGAACGCTCCGACAAACGCGTCTCCACAACCAGTCGTGTTCACTATCTTCCTCCCTAGTTTCGCCAAGTCAACACTCTTCATCTTCAGCTGCTTCCCCTTATCATGAAACGCGAAGCCCTTACTTCCCAACGTAACGAGGATTTTCATATTTGGCGCGACCTTGTTGAAGGCGGCCACAGATTCTGATAGGCTACGCGTACCGGCGAACGCCAAAGCCTCATGTTCATTCAAGACCAAGTAATCCAAACCCTCCATTTCCCCACTGAATTCATTCATTCCAAATCTTGTCAAGACTCCTGGATGCCAGAGAACGGATCGTCGGAGCCGGCGCCCTTCCGACAGTATCCTCCCAGCAACGTGTCGAGGCGGGTCGATAACGACCATCATCCGGCAGTTGCCGAAGAGGTCTTGCACCTCAGGCAGCATGATGTGGTCCCGTTTCAGTCCAGCATTCGCTCCGAAATGAGTCTCGATATTGTTCCTCCCCTTCTCGTCAACTGTAATGTACGCCTGTCCGGACTCAAGCTTGACCAGGGTCTGGACCGCGGATGTGTCCACCCCGTCCTGTTTGAGAATCGACACCTGTTTCTTGCCGATCTCGTCTTTCCCGATACAGGCCAGCAAGGCCACCTTTCTCTGGCCGAGAATCCGGGATGCTGCAACCGAAACATTCCCCCCTTTTCCGCCAGGGACCCGGTCCACTTTTTCCACAACCACCTCTTCCCCGGGTCGGGGCAGTCGCTTGACGAAGAGATTGATGTCCCAGTTGAGTGCTCCCGTAACAACGAGGTCCGGTGACAAACCACTACTGCCTCTCGATCATATTGGACAATTCCAAGTCATCGGAGTGGAAATTGGCTCTTAGCTCTTCAATGCCGCCGCGATGACAGGGGCGACCGAGACCTTGCTTATCGGGCTGGGGATAGTATCGGTGCCAACAATCCTCAGTGCTCCCGCTGCTTTGATACGCTTCAGTGCACCGTCTGCGAGAACAGGGTGGGTGCAGAGTACGAAAATGTGCCTTGCTCCTTTCTTCTTGCAAGCCTTCGCCGCCTCTGCTAACGTTCCACCTGTACTAATGATGTCGTCCGCGAACACCGCGTCTCGACCTTTCAATTCCACATCTCCGGTGTCAACTTCAACCTTCGAAGCAGTCATGCCTTCCTTGCGAACCCGAACCTTCCGAAACGCGGTATGTTCCGCGTCCAATTCCTTCGCCACTACGGCAGCCCATTGCCCAGCCTCCTCATCAGGGCCGATCACGAGGGGATCGCGCGCTTTGAAGTGTTCTCGTGCGTACTTTCCCAATTCCTGCATTGCGGTGAGATTGCGGGCTGGGATCTTGAAGACCTTAGCAACGTCTCCAAGTCTGTGAAGGTGACAATCAATTGTAATGAACGATGTCGTCCCGGCAGATTCTAGAAGCCTTGCCACCGAAGCTGAACTGACTGCTTCCCCCGGATAGAATCGTGAGTCTTGTCTCGCGTATGCGAGGTAGGGTACTACGACGGTGATGGAGCGGGCTCCTAGGTCCCTAAGCGTATCTGTAAGCAAGAGAAGCTCGAATATGTTCTCGTCGGGTGTCCGATAGAGAGACTGAATCGCTACAACGTCTTGGTCTTTGACATCATCATGGATTCGAAGATATTTTTCGCCGTCTGGAAATAGCTTAATTTCCAGCCTGCCCGCCTCTTGGTTGAGTTCTTTTGCGACCTTCCCAGCGAGGGGTTGGCTGGCAGACCCTCCTAGTATGAGCATGGGAGAACGAGACC
>Ga0209152_10000095_pt1 | contig 43813 bp, 42 predicted proteins | sample GraSoiAngelo_107_FD_185873 | JGI IMG/M metagenome (GOLD analysis project Ga0209152, IMG submission 185873) | Grasslands soil microbial communities from the Angelo Coastal Reserve, California, USA - 14_0903_09_30cm (SPAdes) (version 2) | ecosystem: Environmental > Terrestrial > Soil > Grasslands...
GATGCCTTCCTCTTCTGCAGTAGTACCGACACTTATGGCCAGGTCATCCTCGAGGCGGCCGCCAGCGGTCTGCCGGTTGTGGCCGTCGCCGAAGGTGGGCCCGCGGCGCTGATCGAGAACCGTCACACCGGCCTCCTCTGTCGGCCGGATGCCGACCACTTGGCCGGGACGCTGCTGCAGCTCGCCTCGAGGCCGGGGCTGCGGCGCCAGCTCGGCGATGCCGGCGTCCGCGCCGCTCGCGGGCGCTCCTGGGAGCGCTCGATGGGCCAACTCGCCGCCGGCTACCGGCGCGCCCTAGACGCCGCCCTCGTAGCGCCCTCGCAGCAGCTCGCCCGTGCCGCCTAAAAGCGCGCCGTGCAACAGCACGGCGCCAGGCGATCAGCCCGGAGCCCCTCAGTACGATGGTGGCATCGACGATCCCGCGCTCTACTTCAACCGCGAGCTCTCTTGGCTCGACTTCAACCAGCGGGTTCTCGAGCTGGCGGAGGACCCCGATATTCCCTTGCTGGAGCGGGTCCGCTTCTGCGCCATTTACGCCAGCAACCTCGACGAGTTCTTCATGGTCCGTGTCGCCGGCCTCTTCGACCAGCTCGACGCTGGGATCGAAGCCCGCGGCCCCGATGGCCTCACCCCAACCGAGCAGATCGACGCGATCCAGCGGCGGGTGTTGGAGCTCGACGACCGCCTTTGCGAAGCCTTCGGTGGCAACCTGGAGCCGGCTCTGGAGGAGCGCGGGATCCGCATCGTCACCCTCGACACCGCCACCGACGAGGAGCGCGAGGAGATCGACGAACGCTTCAAACAGCAGGTCTTCCCGGCGCTGACGCCGCTGGTGATCGGGCTCGGCCGGCCCTTCCCGTACATCTCCAATCTCTCGCTCAGCCTCGGCGTCCTGCTCCGTGACACCGAGAGCGGCAACGAGATCATCGCCCGCGTCAAGGTGCCGAAGGAGCTGCTCGGCCGCTTTCTCCCACTCGGCGACGGTGGCCTCACCTTCGTGCCGCTGGAGGAGGTGATCGCCGCCAACCTCGACGCGCTGTTCCCGGGGATCGAGGTGATCGACCACGGCTACTTCCGCGTCACCCGCGACGCCGACTTCACCGTCTCCGACGAGGCCGACGACCTCTTGCAGGCGGTCCAGGACGAGATCCGTCGCCGCCGCTTCGGCGAGGTAGTGAGGCTCGAGGTTGAGTCCGGAATGAACCCGAAGCTGCGGGCACAGCTGGTCGAGGCGCTGCGGCTCGAAGACCGCGAGGTCTACGACATCGAGGGCCTGCTCGACCTCGCCGACCTCGACGCGATCGCCGATATCCCCGGGCACGCCGAGCTGCGCTACCCGCCCTGGTCGCCGGTGACGCAGCCGCGACTGCAGGGCGAGGACGACGAGGGCGTCGACATGTTCGCCGAGATCCGCCAGCGCGACATCCTCGTCCACCACCCCTATGACTCCTTCGGTAACTCGGTCGAACGCTTCGTCGCCCAGGCCGTTGCCGACCCCGATGTGCTGGCGATCAAGCAGACCGTGTACCGGACCAGCGAAGACTCGCCGCTGGTGCCGGCGCTGATCCGCGCCTCCGAACGTGGCAAGCAGGCGGTCTGCATGGTCGAGCTGAAAGCCCGGTTCGACGAGGAGGCCAACATCCACTGGGCGAAGTCCCTGGAGGAGGCGGGCGTCCACGTCGTCTACGGCATCCCCGGGCTGAAGACCCACGTCAAGGCGATCCTCGTTGCCCGCCGCGAGGGCGAGCAGGTACGGGAGTACGTCCACGTCGGCACCGGCAACTACAACGCGAAAACGGCCCGCCTTTACACCGACCTCGGCCTCTTCACCGCCGACCCCGACCTCGGCGCCGACGTCGCCGAGATGTTCAACTTCCTCACCGGCTACGGCCGCCCAGCGGAGTACCGCAAGGTGCTGGTCTCACCGACGACCATGCGGGAGCAGATCGTCGCCGAGATCGAGCGCACGACCGAGGCGCACAAGGCGGGAGAGGAGGCGCGGATCGCCCTGAAGATGAACTCTCTCGTCGACGCCCGCTGCATCCAGGCGCTCTACGAGGCTTCTCAGGCGGGGGTGCGGGTCGACATCAACGTGCGCGGGATCTGCTGCCTGCGGCCCGGGGTGAAGGGAATCTCGGAGAACATCACCGTCCGCTCGATCCTCGGCCGCTTTCTCGAGCACTCGCGCGTCTACGTCTTCCGGCGGGGCGAGGAGACCCGGGTGCTGATGGGCTCCGCCGACCTGATGCCGCGCAACCTCGACAGCCGCGTCGAGCTGGTCGCGCCCGTCGAGGACGCTGCTCTGAAGGCGGAGTTGCTCGACGTGGTCGAGCGCTGCTTCGCCGACAACACCAGCTCCTGGGCACTCGACTCAGACGGCGCCTGGGCGCGGCTGCAGCCCGACGGCGAAACGCGCAACGTGCAGGAGGAGCTGATGGCAAGACATTCCGCACGTGCCGCAGAGCATCTGGCCGGGCCACCCACGGCGGAAGCGCAGGTCGTCTCCCCTCACTAGGATGCGCCGCAGTGGCGCGCTTCTCGCTTCTTCCTCGCGACAGGACCTTCTTCGACCTCTTCATCCAGGCCGGTCAGAACTCCGTTCGCGCGGCCAAGCTGCTCGACGAGATGATGCACACCTGGCCCGAGAGCGAGGGCCTGACGCGGGAGATCGTGATCGCCGAGCAGGAGGGCGACCAGATCACCCACGAGATCATCAAACGGCTCAACACGACCTTCGTCACTCCGATCGACCGCGAGGACATCTACGCGCTGGCGACGCAGATGGACGACATCGTCGACTTCACCGAGGAGGCGGCGGACTTCCTCGGCCTCTACAAGATCGAGGCCCCGATGGAGCAGGCGCAGGCGCTGACGAAAGTGCTCGTCGCCTCCTGCGAACAGCTGGCGATGGGGTTGGAAAAACTGCCCTCGTTCAAGGACCTCGACCAGTACTGGATCGAGATCCACCGGCTCGAGAACGACGGTGACCGGATCTCCCGCGACGCCGTCGCCTCGCTCTTCTCCAACGGGATCGACCCGATGGTCGTGATTCGCTGGAAGGACATGTTCGCGGTGCTCGAGGAGGCGATCGACGCGACCGAGACGGCGGCGCAGATCCTCGAGGGCATCGTCATCAAGAACAGCTGAGGCCCGGGTGGACTCAGACATCATCCTCGTCCTCGTCATCGGCACCGCCCTGGCGTTCGACTTCACCAACGGCTTCCACGACACCGCCAACGTCGTCGCCACCTCGATCTCGACCGGGGCGGCGCGGCCTTCGGTGGCGATCGGGTTCGCCGCAATCCTCAACTTCGTCGGCGCCTTCATCTCGATCAGCGTCGCTGCGACGGTCGCCAAGGACGTGGTCGATGCCGAAATCATCACCCCGACGATCGTCTTCGCCGGCCTGATCGGGGCGATTGCCTGGAACCTGATCACTTGGTACTTCGGCCTGCCCTCGAGTTCGTCCCATGCCCTGATCGGCGGCGTCGTCGGCTCCGCGGTGGCGGCGGTCGGCTTCGACGCCGTGATCACCGAAGGCCTGGTCGGCAAGGTCCTGATCCCGGCGGTCGTCGCCCCGATCCTCGCCTTTCTCGTCGCTGGCGCCGCGATCGGCCTCTCCTACCGGGTCGTCGGCAAGCAGCGGCCGGGCATCGTCACCCGCGGCTACCAGTACGGGCAGATCCTCTCGGGCGGGCTGCTGGCGCTGGCGCACGGCACCAACGACGCCCAGAAGACGATGGGCATCATCACCCTGGCGTTGATCGCCAACGGCTCGCTCGGCGCCGACGCCGACCCGCCGTTCTGGGTGATCGCCTCGGCCGCGACCGCGATCGCTCTCGGCACCTACAGCGGCGGCTGGCGGATCATCAAGACGACCGGCACCCGGATCATCAAGATGGACGCCGCCCAGGGGTTCTCGGCCCAGGGGGCGGGGGCGACGGTGATCCTCGCCTCGACCCACTTCGGCTTCCCGCTCTCGACCACGCATGTGATCAACGGAGGCATCATGGGCTCGGGCGCGGCGAAGCGGCTCTCAGCGGTGCGCTGGGGCGTCGCCGGCAACATCTTCGTCGCCTGGCTGCTGACGCTGCCGGCGGCTGCCGCGATCGGCGGCCTCACTTACGGCTTCACGCGGATCTTCGGCACCGGCGCCCTCGGCCCGATCCTGGTCACCCTGATGGCGCTGTCGCTGGTCGTCGCCGCCTTCGCGCGGCGGGCCCAGCGCGGCGCACCCGTGACGGCGGCCGGCGGATGATCGCGACGATCGTCCACACCGACGAACTGCTGCAGACGATCGCGGCGTCGGTGATCGCCGGGATCGGCGTCACCTTCGCCTTCTCGGTCGGGATCTGGGGCGCGGGTCAGTTCATCGAGCTGAGCCGCAACGAACGCCCGGTCGCGGCGACGGCCGCGCTTGCCATGGGCGGTCTGGCGCTCGCCTGCGTGGCGGCGTCGATCGTCATCGGCATCATCGTGATGACGAGTAAGTAAGGCGGCGCTCAGCTGAGGGTGTTGGCGTCCATCCAGACCTTCCAGATCGCCGCCACGGCGGCGGCGAAGAGGAGGATCCAGAGGAGGGTGCCGCCGCCGGTGGAGAACATCTTGTCGTTACCGGCGATCAGCAGGGCGATCAGCCCGAGCGCCCCGTAGAGGAGGGCTCGGCGGCCGTCGCTGAGGGTCGCCAGCGTCAGCTGGTTTTCGCGGCTGTAGATGTAGACCATCCAGGCGAGCCCGGCGAGAAGCCCCATCGTCAGCGCCGTCAGCAGGGCTTCGGCGAGGTTGCCGCCGGTGGCCGTGAAGGCGATCGGCACGGCCAGCAGCATGATGATCGCGACGTTGCGAGCGGTCCGCATCGCCTCAGTTTACGAAGGCGCGCGTAAGTCGAGGCAAAGATTTTGCGATCTGCGCGCCACGTGTGCGCTGCGGCTCGGCAGGTTTTGGTTATGCCACCTGGAGCCGGAAGAGCAGCGCACGGGGAGGAGGGGACCGCCTCGGTCGAGCTGGTCGCGGTCGTCCCCTTCCTGCTGCTGGCGCTCCTGGTGGCGGCGCAGATCGCGCTCGCCGGCCAGGCGCTCTGGTCGGCGAGTGTGGCGGCACGGGCGGGAGCGCGCGCGGCGCTGGTCGGCGGGGACGCCTCTGCCGCCGCCAGGTCGGCGCTCCCGCCCGCGATGAGAAAGGGGGCGCATGTTGAGGAGGGGATCGGGGCGCAAAATGGGGGTGAGGTATCGGTCCGGGTCGAGGTGCCGCGGCTCGTCCCGTCTCTGCCGGAGGTGCGCGTGGGCGCGCGGAGCGGGATGGAGGCGGGAGATGGATGAACGGGGGCAGGCGACGGTCGAGCTGGTTGCGGCGCTGCCGGCGTTGCTGCTCTCGGCGCTGGTCGCGCTGCAGCTGCTCGCCGTCGGCTACGCGATGACGCTCGCCGATGGCGCCGCCGAGGCGGGGGCGCTGGCGCTGGCCTCCGGCGGGTCGGCTGCCGATGCGGCCCGCGGGGCGGTGCCGGGGTGGGCGGAGGACGACGTCTCGGTTGCAGTCGAGGGCGGCAAGGTGACTGTGCAGTTGCGCCCGCCCTCTCCATTGCACGCAGTTGCCGAGCGGCTCCAGGTCAGCAGCAGCGCCGCCGCGAGGCCGGCGCGATGACTGTCTTCGTCAACCCGCTGGCGGTCGGGCCGCTGGTTCTGGTGGCAGCTGTGGGCGAGGCAGAGGGATCGCGGGGAGCGGCTGCGGCGCTTGCATGCGCGGGCGCCGAGGTTGACTCGGCGCCGCTGCTGGTCGACGTCGGCGGTCGGGCGCCGCGGCCGACCTTGATCGCCTCGGCGGCTGCGCAGAAGCTGGAGAGCAGGCTGAAGGCTCAACTGCCCGACGCCAAAGCCGCCGCCCGCGGTCAGGTGTGTCACCTTGCCGTCACGGCGGCCCCCGACGAGCTCGAGCTGGTCGCGAGCGCTGCGGCCACGGCTCGCGAGGGCGGGGTGGTGATCCACCTCCCGGCCGGCCTGCTCCACCAGTGGCTGGTTGCTTTTGAGAGCCAGGTCTCGGCTGTCTTGCTGCGTGCGGACCTGCGGTCCGACCGGTCCCTGGTAGCGCTCGCGGTTCGGGATCTGATCGGTCGAGGGGTGGCGGCAGCGGTCCTCAAGCGGCGACTCACCTGGGTCGCCGAGCGACGCGCGATGTTCGGCGTGCTGCCGGATGGAGCCGCTGGCGGCTTGCCCCAACGGCTGGTGCGACAGCTGTCCGGAGCGCCTCAATGAGCCGGTCTCGGGACGAGTCGGGCCAAGCGCTGATCCTCGCCTTGGGCGGTTCGCTGTTTCTCCTCGCCGCCGCCCTCGCTCTTGTCGCGATCGCCGGTGCGGTCACCGGCAAAGGCCGCGTTCAGCGCGCGGCGGATCTGGTTGCGATCTCGGCGGTCCGCTCGATGCGGGACGACCTGCCGCGGCTGCTCTCACCGCCGCGCCTGGGCGATGGGCGACCCAATCCGGAACATCTCGGGAAGGCTGCCTACTTGGCTCGGGCGCGAGCGGCGGGATTGAGGGCTGCTCGCGGCAACGAGGTCGACCCGGAACGAGCCCGCATCGAGTTCCCGGACGCGGCAACTTTCGCTCCGGTGAGGGCCAGGGTCACGATCGTTGCCGGGCTGCGGGAAGGGGGTGGGCATCGGGTCGAAGCATCGGCCGTGGCCGAAGCCGCGGCGCCATATGGAGGTCCGACCAGCGAAGAAGGCACCTCGATGGCGAGCGGAGGCGGCTACGCCGGGCCGCTCGTGATGCGGGATGGGGAGGGAATGAGGCCGGACGTCGGGGCCGCCTACGACCAGATGGCGGCGGCGGCACGCGCCGATGGCCTCGTCTTGATCGTCGTCTCCGGCTTCCGCTCGGACGCCGAGCAGGCGGAACTGTTCGCCGCTCATCCCGACCCGACGTGGGTAGCGCCGCCGGGTCAGTCGCTGCACCGGTGCGCGACCGAGCTCGACCTCGGCCCCTCGTCCGCCTACGGTTGGCTCGCCTCGAACGCAGGCCGCTTCGGCTTCGTCCAGCGCTACAGCTGGGAGGCGTGGCATTTTGGATACGGAGCCGGCCCAGCTCCTTGCTCGCCCGCCGGCGAAGCTCTGACCGCCACGGGGGGAAGCGCGGCGATGTTGGCCTCGACCAGCCTGCCCTCCTTCGTCCCGCCCCAGTACCGCGACCCGATTCTCAAATCCGCCGCCCGCTGGAAGCTGCCGCCAGCGCTGATGGCCGGGCAGTTGATGGCCGAGTCGGGATTCGACCCGAGCGCCGGTTCTCCGGCCGGCGCCCAGGGCATCGCGCAGTTCATGCCGAGCTCCGCTGCCGCCTACGGGCTGACGAACCCCTACGACCCGGTTGCCGCGATTGACGCCGAGGCGCACCTGATGTCCGACCTGCTGCGCCAGTTCGGCTCGCCGGAGCTCGCCCTCGCCGCCTACAACGCTGGCCCCGCCCCGGTCGAATCCTGCCACTGCATCCCGCCTTATCCCGAGACCCAGGCCTACGTCACCCGCATCCTTGCCCTAATCGGCGGCGCCGGGGCGATCGCGATGCCGAGCTTCGAAGTGCGGCTGGTGGCATAGTGGCGCCGATGCCGAAGCCGCCCCTGATCGTCCAGCTCAGCGACATCCACATCGGCGGCAGCGAGGACGGCAAGGACCCAATGCCACGCGTCGAAGCGGTGATCGAGGCAGTTCGCTCGCTGCCGAACGCGCCTGACGCGGTGCTGGTGTCCGGCGATCTCACCGACCACGGGACGGCAAAGGAGTACGAGGTGATCAGGGCGATGTTGGGGCGACTCGAGCTGCCGCTCTACGTCCTGCCCGGCAACCACGACGACCGCGGCCGCCTGCGCGCCACTTTCGACCTACCGGGCGAGGGCGAGGAGCCGATCAGGTACTCGGTCGACGTCGGCGAGCTACGGGTGGTCCTCCTCGACTCGAACGTCCCCGGCCGGGACCCGGGCGCGTACGACGACGAGCGCCTGAGCTGGCTTGATGCTGAGCTCGCGGCCGAGCCGGAGCGGCCGACGCTGCTGGCCGTCCACCACACGCCTCTCGCCACCGGCATTCTCGAGTGGGACGCGATCAACCTCGAGGTACGTGATCGAGAGGCGCTGGGCGCGGTCGTCGCCCGTCACCCGCAGCTACGGGCGATCGTCGGCGGGCATCTGCACCGCGTCGCCGTCTCGGCTCTCGGCGGCTGCCCGGTGCTCTCGGCGCCCAGTGCCTACCTGCAGGTCCGGCCCAACTTCGAACGGGACGAGGTCACGTGGATTGATCCACCGGGATTCGCGATCCACGCCCTACGAGATGGCGAGCTCACCTCGCAGGTCGAGTCGGTTCCCTTTACTTGACCTCGCTCGGCGCCAGGTGCTCGTGCACGAAGCGGACGACCGCTGCTCCCTCGCCTACTGCGATAGCGCAGCGCTTGATCGAGCCGGCCCGGACGTCGCCGGCGGCGTAGACGCGGGGGACACTGGTTTCGAACAGGCCTTCGGCGCCGGCTTCCGGGCCGGTGAGGATGAATCCCTTCTCGTCGCGGGCAATCGCGTCGCCGAGCCAGTCGGTGCAGGGTGAGGCCCCGAGGAAGAGGAAGAGGTAGGAGAAGGGGAGCCGGTCGCCGTCGCTTAGCGCCACCTCTTCGAGCTGGTCGTTCTGCCCGTGCAGCTCGACGATTTCGCTGCGGTCGCGGACGCTGACCCCGTAGCGCTCGAGCTCGCCGATCAGGTAGTCGGACATCGTCTCGCTGAGGTCCGCTCGGCGGTGGAGGAGGGTGACGAGGGCGCCGCCACGGGCTAGCCAGACGGCGGCCTGGCCGGCCGAGTTGCCGCCGCCGACGACGCCGACTCGCTGGCCGCCGCAGATCTGCGCCTCGGGCGGCCCTGCCGCGTAAAAGACGCTGATTCCCTCGTAGCACTCGAGTTCGGCGACCGGCAGTTTGCGGTATTCGGCCCCGGTGGCGATGACGATCGCGCGGGCGGCGATCTCGTTGCCCTCCTCGAGGCGGACGACGTGGTGGCCATCGCCCGGCTCGAGCTCCCGCGCCCGATACGGGGTCGCGGTGCGGGCGTTGAACTTGCGTGCCTGGGTGACGGCGCGGCTGGTCAGTTCGGTGCCGCTGATCCCGGCTGGAAAGCCGAGGTAATTCTCGATTCGCCGTGAAGTTCCCGCTTGGCCGCCGAGGCCGGTGCTCTCGACGACCAGCGTCTCTAGCCCCTCCGAGGCGCCGTAGACGGCGGCGCCGAGGCCGGCCGGCCCGCCGCCGATCACCAGCAGGTCGACCTCCTCGCGCGGGTCCAGCTCCAGGCCGATCCCGAGCGCCCGCGAGAGCTCGCCGCCGCTCGGCGCCCGCAGCTCGCCACCCCCTGGGAGGCGCACCACCGGCATCTCGTCCGGCTCTAGTCCCTCGATCAGTTGCGCTGCCTCCTTGCTCTCAGTCGGGTCGGTCCAGGTGTAGGGGAGGCGCTGGCGTTTGGCGAAGTCGATCAGCTGCCGGGTCGGCGCCGAGTCCCTGCCGCCGACGATCTCGATCCCAATTCCCTGTCGCTGCTGCAGCAGCTCGCGCCGCTGAACGAAGGCGGAGAGGAGGATGTCGGAGAGCGGCGCGTCCTCCAGCAGCAGCTTCCGCAGCTCGTCACGCTCGACGGCGATGTAGCGCATCGGCTTCGTCACCACCGCGGTGAGGAAGACTTCCTGGCCGGTGAGCAGGTTCATCTCGCCGAGGAACCCGGACGCGCCGTGGCGGACGATCTCGTTGCCGGCCGGGTCGAGGACCTGCGCTTCGCCCTCGCGGATGGCGATAAACGGGTAGCTCGCGTCGCCGACCCGGAACAGCTCCTCGCCGACCTCGGCCGTCCGCTCCTCGCCGTGCGCGGCCAGCGTTTCGAGCTGGCTCTCGGAGAGGGCGCGACTGACGGGAGCGACCACGCGTCAAGGCTACTGACCACGGGTAGGGTGCTCTCAACGTCAGCGACCGAAAGGACCGGATGCGCAACCCCTTCACCCATAAAAGGCTCGAGGAGGTCAAGGACTCGGCTGAGGATTTCGGCCACGCCGACAAGATGGAGGCCCGCTTCGCGAAGGGGGATCTGGAGACCGAGGACACCGGCTTCAGTTTCCACCGGCTGAAGCCGGGCAAGCGCCAACCCTTTGGCCACAAGCATGAGGACGCCGAGGAGGTCTACGTCGTTGTCCGCGGCGACGGACTCTTCAAACTCGACGACGAGATCATCGAGGTGGACACCCTCGACGCGATCCGCGTCTCACCCGACGTCACCCGCGCCTTCGAGGCCGGCGACGACGGCCTCGAGGTGATCGTTTTCGGCCCCCGCAAGGACGGCGACGGGTCCCTCGATCCAGAGTTCTGGACCAACTGAAGCCGGGGTAGACTGCCGCCGATGCCGACCGAGGTACAGGGAGTCGAGGGGATGAAGGCGCTAGTCGGCCAGGAGGTCGGCCCGAGCGAGTGGCGGACGATCACCCAGGCCGACATCGACGCCTTCGCCGAGCTCTCGGGCGACCACCAGTGGATCCACGTCGACCCCGAGCGGGCGAAGACCGAGAGCCCCTACGGCACCACGATCGCCCACGGCAACCTCACCCTCGCCACCGTCGACGGCTTCCGCGGCGAACTCATCGCCTCCACCGGCTTCGCGATGGGCGTCAACTACGGCTGGGACAAGATCCGCTTCCCAGCCCCGGTTCCCGTCGACTCCCGCATCTGCGCCAAAGCCGAGGTCGTCTCCGTCGAGGAGAAGGGCAACGGCTGGTACCAGGTCATCACCCGCTTCACGATCGAGGTGGAGGGCGGCGACAAGCCCTGCTTCGTCGGCGACTCGGTGACCCGGGTGATGGCCGCCTGAAGATTAACTCCGCCTCGGTCGTCTAGCTGATGCCTCTGGGTGGTCGCGGATCCATGATCAGGAGGCCCTCTGTTTCGAGGCGTGCCAACTCACTGGGATTTTGCGGCAGGGGGTAGACCAAACTCCGCGACACAAGCGGTTCGAGACGGTCGGGCGGTGCAGTCGGTGGCGCGTGGGGAGAGTGGACCGAGGTGCGACGACGTTTACGAGGTCCACGACAGCGTAATTGCTTCACAGGCACGTCCTTAGTTGTGGGAGGCGGAGCGGTTCCTGTAACAAACATTTCGAGTCTGTATTTGCTGTAGATACAATCTCTCAGAGTCAGCGGACGGAAAGTCGGAGAGTCCGTACAAGACCGAAAGCGCATCCGAAACGCCCCTTAAGGTCACGGGCGTGAGCGATGCCGTCGAACTTGCCAATCCCGATGAAGTGGTGTTGGCACAGGAGTACCTGAATCTCAAGGGCCGGGTCAGCGAGGGGCGCGAGCGTGCCGACCGACTCCGCAGGCTCGCCGAGCATCTCGACGAGCAGGCCTCCAAGGACGAACATGCGCTCAACGAGTTGGAGGGAGCACTTGGCATGGCTGCCCAGCTCCAGATCGAGCAGCTAGACAAAGAATTGGGTGGCAAACGCCTGCAAGAGATCGCGGTCGAGGTCCTATCCCGGGAGGTGAAACCTGGGCAGGCTGTTCACTATCGTGATTGGTATGCCCTGCTTCGCGCCGCGGGCTATAGAGCCCGCGGGAAAGACCCGTTAGCGAGCTTCCTCGCTCAGATCAACCGCGCTGATCGAATCGAACCGGTGGGCGCGCGCTCGGGCCGCTACCGCTTGCGAGTGGCTTGACGCCCCAGTCAGACGACTGAAACAAGAAGCGCTTCCGACCCTTGCCCATTGGAGTGGGGCGAAAGTCAGGTGCACAACGCCGCAGCGGTGCGACTTTTCCCCCTCATAGGGTGGAAAAGTCGCACCGCTGGACTCGACAGACCTACTTGACGGTGAGAGTGCCTTCCATTCCGGCCTGGCGGTGGCCCGGGACGGAGCAGTAGAAGGTGTATTCGCCGGGCTTGAGCTCGACCGTGGCGGATTCGCTGCTTTCGCTGATCGTCTCGGTGCCGCCGACGTCTTCGCCGCTCGAGCTTTCGATCCGGACGTCGTGGGGGACCGGGGAGGAGTTGGTGAAGTTGACCGTGTCCTCGCCGGCCTTCGCTTCGGCGGAGTCGGTGGTGAAGGCGAGGGAGCCGCTGGGATCAACTTCGATGTCGATCGCCGAGCCGGAGCCGGCGCTGCCGCCTTCGGCTTCGTCGGCCTTTTCTTCTGCCTCGTCCTTGGCTTCTCCAGCCTTGTCTTCTACTTCTTCCTTCGCTTCGCCGGCCTTGTCTTCGGCTTCTTCGACGGCACCTTCGACTCCGGTGTTGCCACTGGTGTCGTCGCCGCCGCCACAAGCCGCAAGCGCCATGGCGGCGAGGAGGAGGGCGAACAGGGGTACAAGCTTCTTCATCTCATTCCTTCCCGCGGGGATCGGTCCAGCTGAATCTAGTCGCGATACGTACCTCGCCGCTACCCGGTTCAGCGGCCGTGGAACTCCGGCGTGCCGCCGCTGAAGAAGGTCTCGACCCCGTTACGGAGGTCCTCGGTCGCCATCGAGTCGGCGATCCCGTGCCGCTCCAACTGCAGGTGGTCGTTGATCGAGTTCTCGATGCTGACCCCGACCAGCTTCTTCGCCATCCGCACGTAGTGGGGCGCCTTCTTCGCCAGCTCCGCGGTTCGCACCTGCGCCCGCTGCATCAGCTCTTCCGGCCCGACCACCTCGCTAACCAGCCCCAGCTCTTTCGCTTCCTCGGCATTCATGTTGGGATCGTCGAGGAGGATTTCCAGCGCCTTGCTCGGCCCGACCACGCGGGGCAGGAAGTAGGTCATGCCCCCGTCTGGCGAGGCGCCGATCCGCCCGTAGGCGGGGGCGAAGAAGGCGGTGCTGGCGGCGATGCGGATGTCGCAGGCGAGCGCCAGCGAAAAGCCGGCCCCGGCCGCGGGTCCGTTGATCGCCCCGACCACGGGATAGGGGATCCGGCGCAGGTCGATGATCGCCTGGTGCAGGACCTCGGCCCCCCGGCGCACGTCGGAGGGAAGGTCGATCTCCCCGGACTCGACGCCTTTGCGGAACCAGGTGACGTCGCCGCCGGCGCAGAAGGCCTTGCCGGAGCCGGTGATGATCAGCCCACGCAGCGGCGCCCGGTCTGCGAGCCAGCCGAAGGCCACCGTCATCTCGCCGATCATTTCCGGGCTCATCGCGTTGAAGGCGTCGGGCCGGTCGAGGGTGAGGGTGCCGATCTCCCCGTCGATCTCGATTCGGATCGTGTTCAGCTGCGGCGGGTTGATGGTCTCGCTCAAGTTTCTCTCCCTCGTGGCGTTCGGTTGGCCGAGTGGCCAGCAGCCTACCCTTAGTGAGATGGCAAAAGGCAGGCGAAACGGGAGCGCCGGGGATGGCGGCGAGAAGGCGCTGAGCCGCGCCGAGCGGATCGCGCAGCAGCGGAAATCGCTGCCCGATCAGCCCGGGGTCTACCTCTTCTACGACCGCGACGGCGAGCTCCTCTACGTCGGCAAGGCACGCTCGATCCGCAAACGGATTGGCTCCCACTTCTCCGGCGGCAACACTCGCCTCACCTCGCGCATCGACCGCATCGAGAGCCTCGTCACCGCCAACGAGGCGGAGGCGCTGCTGACCGAGCAGAGCTTCGTCAAGCGGCACCGCCCGCGCTTCAACATCCGCCTCCGCGACGACAAGTCCTACCCCTACGTCGCCGTCAGCCTTGACGAGGAGTACCCGCGGGTCTACTTCACGCGGGAGAAGCACCGCGTCGGCCGCGCCTACTTCGGCCCCTTCTCCAGCGCCAAGCGGGTGCGGGAGACGCTCGACCTGCTCGGCAAGCTCTTCCAGTTCCGTACCTGCGAGGGCAAGGAACCCGGCCGCCGCTCCGGCAGCCCCTGCCTCGACTACTACATCAAGCGCTGCGGGGCCCCCTGCGTCGAATACATCTCCCAGGAGGAGTACCGCCGCAACATCGAGGCGATCGTCGACTTCCTCTCCGGCCGCTACCGCCAGGTCGAGCGCGAGGAGGACGAGAAAATGAAGGCCGCCGCGGCGGCGCAGGAATTTGAGCGCGCGGCGCTCCACCGCGACCGCCTGAAAGCGATCCGCTCGCTGTTCGAGCGCCAGCGCGTGGCAGGGGCGACGATGGGAACCGCAGATTTAATTGGGGTCGCGGTCGAGGGCGCCGACGCCAACGCCCAGGTCTTCCAGGTCCGCGACGGCATCCTCGCCGAGCGCCAGAGCTTCTACCTCGAAAACGAAGGCGAACGCGAGCCGGCCGAGGTCGCGGAGGAGTTCATCTCCCAGTACTACTCGGCCTCGCCCTCGATGCCGCGGACGATCATCGTCGGCCCCTACCTGCGCGAGCGCGCCGAGGTCCTCGCCGAGGCGCTGAGCGAGCGCCGTGGCGCCCCGGTCGAGGTCCGCGCCGCCGAGCGCGGCGACAAACGGCGGCTGCGTGAGCTGGCCGAGCGCAACGCCCAGCTCGCCCTCGACCAGGACCGGCTGCGCCGCGAGCACCGCCGCTCGCGCCGGGTCGAGAGCCTGGCGGCGCTGGCCCAGGCGCTGGGAATGGAGGAGCTGCCGGTGCGGATCGAGGGCTTCGACATCTCGACGATCGGCGGCGAGCACACCGTCGCCTCGATGGTCGTCTTCGAGGGCGGCGCGACCAAGAAGTCCGACTACCGCCGTTTCAAAGTCCGCGGCGACCTGCGCGAGGACGGGGTCGGCAACGGCGGTCCGGACGACTTCGCCTCGATGGAGGAGGTCTTGAGCCGGCGGATGGCCCGCTACCTCGAACAGGCCGACCTCTCCCCGCACGACCGCAAACGCGACCCGAGCTTCGCCTCGCTCCCGTCGCTGATCCTGATCGACGGGGGTAAAGGGCAGCTGGCCGCTGGGGTGCGGGCGCTGCAGCCGTTCACCGAACGCGGTGTCACCGTCGTCAGCCTCGCCAAGCGCCTTGAGGAGGTCTACGTCCCCGGCCGCTCCGAGCCGCTCGACCTCGCCGCCGACTCGGAGGCCTCGCGCCTGCTGCAGCGGGTCCGCGACGAGGCACACCGGTTCGCAATCGACCACCACCGCGGCCGCCGCGATCGCGGCATGCTCGAGGGGTCGGTCCTCGACGAGCTGCCCGGGATCGGCCCCGCGCGTAAGCGGGCGCTGCTCCAGCACTTCGGGACGCCGGAGCGTTTTCTCGCCGCTACCCGCGAGGAGCTCGAGGCAGTGCCCGGTCTGCCTGGCAAAGTAGGTCGCGAGATTCATGAGCAGCTCAACCGGACCAACTGAGGTGGCAACGGCGAAGCAGGTGACCCTGGTCGTCATCACCGGCCACTCGGGGGCCGGCAAGTCGGAGGCGATCGCCTCCTTCGAGGACGGCGGCTACTTCTGCGTCGACAACCTGCCGCCGCGGATGATCGCCGGCCTCGGCGAGCTTTTCCGCCACGAGGGCAGCGGCGTCGAGCGCGCCGCGGTCGTCTCCGACGTGCGCGGCGGCGAGTACTTCGACGACCTGCTGCAGGTGCTCGACGACCTCGAGGTCGAAGGGCTGCGGCCGATGGTCCTCTTCCTCGAGGCCGACGAGGAGACGCTGCTCGACCGCTACAAGGAGACCCGCCGCCGCCACCCGCTGGCGCCGGAAGGTCGGATCGTCGAGGGGATCCGGGCCGAGCGCGAGCTGTTGGCGCCGCTGCGCGAGCGGGCCGACAAGGTGATCGACACCAGTGACCTGACCGGAGGCGAACTGCGGCGCCAGATCGCCGAGGAGTTGCTGGGGAAAGAAGGCGGCAAGCTCGCCCTCACCCTGCTCACCTTCGGCTTCAAGAACGGGCCGCCGCGCGACGCCGACCTCACCCTCGACGTCCGCTTCCTGCCGAACCCCTATTACGACGACGCGCTGCGGCCGATGACGGGAATGGACCAGGAGGTCCGCGACTACGTCGAGTCCGGCACCCAGGCTGGTGAGTTCTACGGCCGGCTGCTGCCGCTGCTCGAGTTCCTCGTCCCCGCCTACGTCGCCGAGGGCAAGAGCCACCTGACGATCGCCGTCGGTTGCACCGGCGGCCGCCACCGCTCGATCACCGTCGCCGACCGCATCCGCCGCGACCTGGCCTCACGCGAGGACGTGATCGTCCGGGTCAAGCACCGCGACGTCGAGCTTGGTTGAATCGCCCTTCTTGTCTGATCCCGTCATCTCCATCAAGGGCCTGCGGAAGAGCTACGGCGAGACCGAGGCCGTCCGCGGCATTGACCTCGAGGTGAACCGGGGCGAGGTCTTCGCCTTCCTCGGCCCCAACGGTGCCGGCAAGACGACGACGGTCGAGATCCTCGAGGGCTACCGCAAGCGCAGCGGGGGAGAGGTGACGGTGCTGGGCGAGGACCCCGAGCGGGCCGGGCGCGAGTGGCGCGAGCGGATCGGCATCGTCCTGCAGAGCGGTCGCCTCGACCCCTATCTGACCGTGCGCGAGTCCCTCGACCTCTACGCCGGCTACTTCCGCAACCCGCGACCGACCGAGGACGTGATCGGGCTGATCGGCCTCGAGGGGAAAGCGGACGAGCGGGCGAGCCGGCTCTCCGGCGGCCAGCAGCGCCGCCTCGACGTCGGCATGGCGCTGATCGGCGACCCCGAGCTGCTCTTCCTCGACGAGCCGACGACCGGCTTTGACCCCTCCGCCCGTCGCCAGGCCTGGGACGTGATCGCCGGGCTCCGCGACCTCGGCAAGACCGTCTTCCTCACCACCCATTACATGGACGAGGCACAGCGGCTCGCCGACCGGGTGACGATCATCGCCGCCGGGGAGATTGTCGCTCGCGGCACCCCCGAGGACCTCGGCGAGCGGGCGAGCGGCGAGACGACGATCCGCTACCGCTCGAACGGCCGCGAGGTCGTCCTGCGGACGCAGTCCCCGGTGCAGACGCTGCACGAGCTGACCGCGAAGGCGCTCGCGCAGGGCGAGGCGCTGGAGGGGCTGGAAGTGACGCGACCGTCGCTCGAGGACGTGTATCTGGAGCTGACCGCATCGACGGAGCCGGCCGAATGAGCGGCCTCGCCCTCGTCGGCCACCAGTTCCGCTACGACCAGAAGGCCTTCTGGCGCAACCCCGCCTCGGTCTTCTTCACGGTGATGTTCCCCGTGATTCTCTTCCTCATCCTCGCCGTCGTCTTCAGCGGCGAAGACGTCGACGTCCGCGGTGGGATCGACGCGACGACCTACTACGTGCCGGCGATCATGTCGCTGGCGATCATCTCGGCGACGATGCAGACGCTGGCGATGACGCTGGTGATCGCCCGTGAAGACGGCCGCCTCAAGCGCGGCCGCGGTACGCCGATGCCGCCCTGGGTCTTCATCGCCGGCCGGGTCGGCAACTCGATCGTCGTCGCGCTGATGATGCTGGTCCTGCTGGCGGCGATCGGCGCCCTCTTCGGCGCCGACGTCCCCTGGGATCGCCTGCCGGCGATCCTCCTCACCCTCGTCATTGGCGCCGCCTCCTTCTGCTGTCTCGGCATCGCCCTCACGGCCCTGATCCCCTCCCAGGACGCGGCTGCGGCGATCGTCAACGCTCTCCTCCTGCCGCTCTACTTCCTCTCCGGCGTCTTCATCCCCGAAGACCAACTGCCAGATGGCGTCATCGCCTTCGCCGACATCTTCCCGGTGCGCCACTTCTTCGACGCCTTCTTCGACGCCTACGTCCCCGCCGGCGGCCCCGCCGTCTCCTGGGACAACCTCGCGATCGTCGCCCTCTGGGGCGCCGGCGGCCTTGTGCTTGCCATCAGGTACTTCCGCTGGACCCCGCGCTCGGGCTGAGCTTTCCGGCGAAGCCTCCTATAGCCTCCGTCCCTCAATGCTCCACCACGTCCTCCTGGAGGTCGCCGACCTCGATCGCAGCGCGGCCTTCTATGACTCGATGCTGGCCCCCTTGGGTTGGCGACGCCATTTCGAGCAGGACCAGACGATCGGCTGGGGCATCGCCAAACCCGTCTTCTTCGTCTCCTCCAAGCACGATCCGGCGCCCGGCTTCGGCCTGCTCAGCTTCTCGGCGCTGGGGATCGTCGCGGTCAAGGCGGCCTGGGAGAACGGGGTCAAATCCGGCGGCGTCAGCGTCGCCGATCCGGGCGAGCAACGCTCGCACGGGTCCGGTTCCTACTCCGCTTTCCTCAAGGACCCGGACGGGTACGAGATCGAGATCACCATCGGCTCCGATTAACCGGAGCCGGAAGCGCCGAGTCCTTAGGATCGGCTTCCCCACATACAAATAGGAGGAATGGGTTCATGGCTGTGAAGGTCGGCATCAACGGTTTCGGCCGTATCGGGCGCAACGTCTTCCGTGCCGCCAAGGAGGCGAACGCGGACATCGACTTCGTCGCCGTCAACGACCTCGTCGACACGGCCACGATGGCCCACCTGCTCAAGTACGACTCGATCCTCGGCCGCTACCCGGGCGGGGTGGAGGTCGACGGCGACACGATCATCGCCGACGGCGACGAGGTCAAGGTCCTCTCCGAGCGCGACCCCGCCGCCCTCCCGTGGGGTGACCTTGGGGTCGATGTCGTGATCGAGTCGACCGGCTTCTTCACCAAGCGCGAGGACGCGGCCAAGCACCTCGAGGCAGGCGCCAAGAAGGTGATCATCTCCGCTCCGGCGACCGAACCGGACGTGACCGTCGCCCTCGGCGTCAACTTCGACGACACCTACGACGCGGAGAGCCATCACGTCATCTCCAACGCCTCCTGCACGACCAACTGCCTGGCGCCGCTGGCCAAGGTGCTGCACGAGGCGTTCGGGATCGAGCACGGGCTGATGACGACGATCCACGCCTATACCGCCGACCAGCGCCTGCAGGACATGCCGCACAAGGACCCGCGTCGCTCGCGCGCCGCGGCGCTCAACCTGATCCCGACCACGACCGGCGCCGCCAAGGCCGTCGGCCTGGTCCTGCCGGAGCTGAACGGGAAGCTGAACGGGTTCTCGATGCGCGCCCCGGTCCCCACCGGGTCCGCCGTCGACCTCGTCTTCGCCACCCCGAACCCGGTCGATCCCGACCAGGTCAACGCCGCCCTCAAAGCGGCCGCGGATGGCCCGCTGAAGGGCATCCTCGCCTACACCGAGGACCCGATTGTCTCCACTGACATCGTCGGCGACCCGCACTCCTCGATCGTCGACGCGCCGTCGACGATGGTGATCGGCGACGGCCGCATGGTCAAGGTGATCAGCTGGTACGACAACGAGTGGGGCTACTCCAACCGCTGCGTCGAGCTGGCCGGCAAGGTCCTGCCCGCCTAGGCGCGGGCGCCGGGCGACGATGGCGTTCGACAAGGCAAGCGTCCGCGACGCGGAGGTCAAGGGCCGCCGCGTCCTCGTCAGGGTCGACTTCAACGTTCCCCTCGAAGACGAGGGTGGCGAGCGGGTGGTCGCTGACGACACCCGCATCCGCTCCGCCCTGCCGACGATCGAACTGCTGCGGGAGCGCGGTGCGGCGCTGGTCCTGATGTCGCACCTGGGGCGGCCGGAAGGCAAGCCCGACCCGGCGCTCTCGATGGCACCGGTGGCGAAACGTCTCGGCGAGCTGCTGGGGGTCGAGGTGAAGCTGGCGCCGGGGGTGATCGAGGGCGACGTCGACCTCACCTGCGGCGCCCTCGGCCCCGGCGACGTGCTCCTGCTCGAGAACCTGCGTTTCGAGCCGGGGGAGACGAAGAACGATCCGAAGCTGGCCGAAAACCTGGCCCAGCTGGGGAGCGTCTACGTCAACGACGCCTTCGGCGCCGCCCACCGGGCCCACGCGAGCACGGTCGGCGTCGCCGACTACCTGCCCGCCTACGCGGGCCTGCTGCTGGAGCGCGAGGTGACCGAGCTGACCAAGGTGGTCGAGTCGCCCGAGCGGCCGCTCGTGGTCGTCCTCGGCGGCGCCAAGGTCTCCGACAAGGTCGGGGTGATCGACCGCTTCCTCGAAGTCGCCGACCAGATCCTGATCGGCGGCGCGATGTGCTTCGGGTTCTTCAAGGCGCAGGGGATCCCCGTCGGCGACTCGCTCGCCGAGGGCGAGGACGAGGCGAAGGAGGCGCTGGAGCGCGCCGAGCGGTCCGATTGCGAGCTGGTGCTGCCGGTCGACCTCCTCCTCGGCCGCGAGTTCTCAGCCGACACCGAGCGCAAAGCGAGCGAGGGGGTGGAGGTGCCGGATGGCTGGATGGGCCTCGACATCGGCCCCCGCAGCGCCGAGATCTACGCCGACGCGGTCAAGCAGGCCGGAACGGTCCTCTGGAACGGCCCGATGGGCGCCTTCGAGATGGAGCCTTTCGCCGGCGGCACCCGCGTCGTCGCCGAAGCGGTCGCCGCGGCGCCTGGGACGACGGTCGTCGGTGGCGGTGACTCAGTCGCGGCGCTGAACCAGTTCGGCCTCGAGGACCAGGTCGACTGGGTCTCGACTGGAGGAGGAGCATCTTTGGAGCTCTTGGAGGGAAAGAAGCTGCCGGGCGTGGAGGCCCTGCTCGACGCCGAAGAGGAGACCGCGAATGCCTGAGCGCACCCCGTACATCGCCGCCAACTGGAAGATGCACAAGACCGTCGCCGAGGCGGCCGAGTTCGTCGACGCGCTGCTGCCACGGATCGCGGCGACGCAGTCCGACGTTGTTCTCTGCGCCCCCTTCACGGCGCTGACCGCCGTGGTCGAGCGGCGCTACGGCACCGCCGTCAAGGTCGCCGCCCAAAACATGCACGAGGAGGACTCGGGTGCCTTCACCGGTGAGGTCTCGGCGCCGATGCTGGTCGAGCTCGACGTCGAGGCGGTTATCCTCGGTCACTCCGAGCGCCGCCAGTACTTCAACGAGACCGACGAGGCGCTGGCGCGCAAGGTGGCGAAGGCGCTGACCGCCGACCTCGAGCCGATCCTCTGCGTCGGCGAGAGCGAGGAGGCCCGCGACGCCGGGGAGACCGAGGAGGTGCTGGAGCGCCAGTTGCAGGCGGACCTCAGCGGGATCGAGCCGGGGCAGATCGAGAACGTCGTCATCGCCTACGAGCCGATCTGGGCGATCGGCACCGGCCGCACCGCGACGCCCGAGCAGGCTGAGGAGACTTGCGCCTTCATCCGCGATGTCCTCCGCGCCCGCGGCGGCGCCGCCGACCGGGTTCGGATCCTCTACGGCGGCTCGGTCAAGCCCGCCAACGCCGCCGAGCTGCTCTCGCTGCCGGACATCGACGGCGCCCTCGTCGGCGGCGCCAGTCTCGACGCCGAGGACTTCGCCGCCATCGTCGAGGCGGCAGGCTGAGCGGATGAGCCCGCTCGTCCCGTCCCTGGCGCTGATCATCCTCGACGGCTGGGGGCTGGCCGAGCCGGGGCCGGGCAACGCGATCTCGCTCGCCGAGACGCCTGTCTTCGACCGCCTCTGGGGCGATTACCCGCACACGCAGCTCTCCGCCCAAGGCCGTGACGTCGGCCTCCCGGATGGCCAGATGGGCAACTCCGAGGTCGGCCACCTCAACCTCGGCGCCGGCGCGATCGTCAAGCAGGACCTGGCGCGGATCGACGACGCCGTCGCCGACGGCAGCTTCTTCGAGAACGAGGCGCTGCTCGGCGCCTGCGAGCGGGCCCGCAACAGCCCCCGCGGCCGGCTGCACCTGCTCGGGCTGGTCTCCGACGGTGGCGTTCATTCCGGCTGGGAGCACATCGAGGCGACGATCGAGCTCGCCGCCCAGGAGGGCGTGCCCGACGTCGTCTTCCACGCCTTCACCGATGGCCGGGACACGCTCCCGCACGGCGGCAAGGGCTACATCGAAGAGCTGGAGCGCTGGTTACGGTCGGCGGGTCGCGTGGCCACCGTCAGCGGCCGCTACTACGCGATGGACCGGGACACCCGCTGGGAGCGGACCAAGCTCGCCTACGACGCGATCGTCCACGCCCAGGGCCTGCACGCGCCGAGCGCCGTCGCGGCGATCACCGAGTCCTACGAGCGCGGCGAGACCGACGAGTTCGTCAAACCGACGGTGATCGGCGACTACGACGGCGCCGCCGAGGGCGACGTCGCGATCTTCATCAACTTCCGCCCCGACAGGGCTCGGCAGCTGACCCGGGCGCTCGCCGAGCCCGGCTTTGACGAGTTCTCCCGCGCCGGCGCCGCCCCGCTCGACCTGACGACGATGACCGAGTACCGCAAGGGCTGGCCCTACCCGGTCGCCTTCCCCGAGCAACGGCCGGCGACGACCCTGGCGGAGACGATCGCCGCCGCCGGCGGCAACCAGCTCCACGTCGCCGAGACCGAGAAGTACGCCCACGTCACCTACTTCTTCAACGGCGGCAAAGAGCAGGAGGTCGAGGGGGAAGAGCGGGCGCTGGTCGAATCGCCGCGCGACGTTCCCACCTACGACCACAAGCCGGAGATGAGCGCCGAAGGCGCCGCCGAGGCCTTCACCTCCCACTGGAGCGAGGGCAGCTACCGCTTCGGGATCATCAACTTCGCCAACCCCGACATGGTCGGACACACCGGCGTCATCCCCGCCGCGGTCAAAGCGGTCGAGACCGTCGACGCCCAGCTCGGCAAGGTCGTCGAGGCGGTCACCGCCAAGGGAGGCGCCTGCATCGTCACCGCCGACCACGGCAACTGCGACCACATGCTCGAGCCTGACGGGTCACCCAACACCGCCCACTCCCTCAACCCGGTCCCCCTCATCGTCACCGCCAACGGAATCAGCCTCCGCGACAGCGGCATCCTCGCCGACGTCGCCCCCACGGCCCTAGGGCTCCTCGGCATCACCCAGCCCGAGGCGATGACGGGCCGCTCGCTGATCAGCGCCTAGCTCTACCCCTCTTTCTTCTCCCGCCGCTGACGTCGTTCTTCCCATGCTTTCTCGAGCGCGAGAAGTTCTAGGCCCCAGCCGGGACCCTTCCAGAGGGCGATGACGACTAACGCCGCTAGGAACTCAAGATGTTCTTGTATAAGGGCCAACAAAAGGTTTTGTGTCGATGCCTAAATCGCATTTGACTGGTCCTTTCGTATGGCCCCCGAAGGAGCTTCATTCTCCCATTGGTGCCGCCTTGCGACACTTGAAGTCAGGGTAGCTCAGGCCTCGGCGACAACATTGGCCTGTCGACTTAGGGGTCCATATGAGCGCATAAGTCGACATGGACCCATACGCTGCCGCCCGTGCGAAACGACCCGCAGCGTCTCCGCTTCGAGATCGGCGCCCGTGACGGCAGCGCCCGCGCCGGCGTCATCCACACTGCCCACGGGCCGATCGAGACGCCGGCTTTCATCCCGCTGGCGACGAAGGGGACGGTCCGGGGGCTGGAGTCGGCGGAGGTGGTCGAGCTCGGCTATCAGCTGATCCTCGGCAACACCTACCACCTGTTCGTCTCGCCGGGGCCGGAGCGGATTGCGGCTGCGGGCGGCCTGCACGGGTTCATGAACTGGGAGCGGGCGATCATCACCGACTCCGGCGGCTTCCAGGTCTTCTCGCTCGCCCACGGCGGCGTCGCCAACGAGGTCAAGGGCAGCGGCCGCTCCGGCGACCACGGCTCCAAGGTCGAGATCAGCGAGGAGGGGGCGCGGTTCCAGTCGCCGCGGGACGGCGCGGAGTTGTTCATCTCCCCTGAGGTTTCGATGAGCATTCAGGCCCAGCTTGGCTCCGACATCGCCCTCGTCTTCGACGAGTGCACGCCCTTCCACGCCGACCGCGAGTACACCGCCCGCTCGACCGAGCGCACCCACCGCTGGCTCGACCGATGCCTCGCCTGGCACGAGCGCGAGGGCCCCGAGCGGCAAGCGGTCTTCGGGATCGTCCAGGGCGGGACCCACGAGGACCTGCGACGGGAATCGGCGCAGGCGATCTCCGAGGCCGGGGTCGACGGGATCGCGATCGGCGGCACCCTCGGCCGCGACAAGGAGGAGATGGCTGGCCGAGGTCCTGGCGATTACCGCGCCGCTGCTGCCCGAGGCGGCTCCCAAGCACCTCCTGGGGATCGGCGAGGTCGACGATCTGCTCGGCGGCATCGCCCTCGGCCTCGACGTCTTCGACTGCGCCGTCCCCACCCGCCTCTCCCGCCACGGCGTTGCCCTCGCTCCGAGCCCGGAGACCCGCTGGCGCCTCGACATGCGCAAGGGCAAGTGGGTCGGCAACCGCGAGCCGCTGGTCGAGGGCTGCCCCTGTACCACCTGCCAGCGCCACGACCGCGACTACGTCAGCTACCTCTCCCGCGCCGAGGAGCTGACCGCGGTCCGCCTCATCGTCATCCACAACCTCACCTACATGCATGAACTGACCACCCACGCCCGAGCAGCAATCCAGGCCGGAACCTTCAACAACTACCGCTCCGCCATCCTGTCCGGGGAAACCCCCTGGACGGCCTGAGACGCCTATTCCGTGTTGTTGCGGACCAGCTCTTTTACTTCTTCGACGACCTTGTCGATCGTGTCGCCGGCGACGCGGCTGACCTTGACGCCGGCCGCCTTGTCGGTGGTGACGATGACGGCGGTGGCGACGGCGGCGGCGACCAGGACCAGCGCCACCGCGGCGAGGACGAAGCGGGCGAAGCGGGAGAAGGCGCCGCGCTTGCGGGGTTGCGCCGCCCGTGGGGGAGGGGCTGCCGGCTGCGGGGCGGGGGCGACTCGCGGCTGCGGCCGCCGCGTCTGCGACGGCGCCGGCCGGTACTCGGTCTGGGCGGTGTCTCGGCCCATGTGGCGGGTCGCGGCGGTGTCGCCGCCGAGGACCCGCGTCGCCGAGGTGCCCTCATCCAGGGGCAGCGTCACGTCGGTCCCTTCGAGGCCGAGGCGGAGCCCGGAGGCGAGCTCGTCGGCGCTCGCGTAGCGCCGGTTCGGATCCCCCTCGAGCGCCCGCAGCACCGCGGCGCCGAGCGTCTCCGGCACTTCGCTGTTGTAGGTGTCCGGCGGCAGCGGCTTCTCGTTCTGCTGGCGCACCGCCAGCTCGGCCAGTGAGGACCCCTCGTAGGGCAGCCGCCCGGTGAGGAACTGGTAGAGGACGACGCCGAGCGCGTAGACGTCGGTTGCCGGCGTCGCCTCCTCGCCCCGCACCTGCTCCGGCGCCAGGTAGGCGGCGGTTCCAACGACGGAGCCGACCTGGGTGATCCGCGTCTGCTCGATCGCTCGGGCGATCCCGAAGTCCGTCAGCTTGACGATCATCTCGCCGCCGCCGACCGGGCCGCCGAAGACCATCAGGTTCCCCGGCTTGACGTCGCGGTGGATGATCCCGCGCCGGTGCGCGTAATCGAGCCCGGCGCAGGCCTGGATCCCGATCTCGGCCGCGACCTCCGGCTCGACCGGACCCTGTCGCTGCAGGATCTGCGCCCCCGAGCGTCCCTCGACGTACTCCATGACGATGTAGTGGCGGCCCTCGTCGACCCCGGTGTCGTAGACCTGGACGATGTTCGGGTGGATCAGTTTCGCCACCGCCAGCGCCTCGCGCCGGAAGCGGGCGACGAAACGCTCGTCGTCGGAGAGGTGCTCGGCGAGGATCTTCACCGCCACCGTCCGCTCGAGGATCCGATCGGTCGCCTTGTAGACGTTCGACATCCCGCCGGCTCCGAGCCGCTCGCTGGTCTCGTAGCGCCCCGAGAGGGTGCCCGCGCCTGCCTCCATCATTCGACTCCCACGCTGGGACCTACACCGCCAGAGGAGGGGGTTTCTTCAGCCGGTTCGGCCGGCGGTTCGGCGCCGCCTTTTTCTTCGCCTTTGCCGTTCGACTGCGGCGGCAGTTCGCCGCTTTCTTCTTCATTCGTTTCTTCTTCGGGTTCCGGTTCCTTGGCTTCCTTCTCCGGCTTGTCCTTCTTCGGCTTCTTTTCCTCTTCCACTTCAGGTTCAACATCCGTTTCCAGCTCGGGTTCCGTTTCCTCGCTGGTGGTTTCTTCTTCGCAGCGGCCGACGACTTCGCTCAGCTTTTCGGTCCCTTCCTGCAGCGCCGCCTTCAGCTTCAGGTCGACGCCTTCGAGTTCTTCGACGTCGGCGGTGACCGTTGCCACCGCGTTTTCGGCCCCGATGCAGTCTTCGGCGGCCGCCAGTTCCCGAACCTCTTCCAGGTTGGCTTCGATCTGGTCGGCCGTGGTCCCGGGCAGGAGGTCGGCATCGCTGCCGCCGCCGCAGGAGGCGAGCCCCAGCGAGACGGCGACGCCAAGCCCGAAGGCGATAAGGAGTGCGCTCAGGCGGCCCATGATTCGAGTCTAGACAAAGGCTTGGAATCGATATTTGCCCTGCATTTCGTGCTCAACGACCGACCTCCAGCCGCTCCGCGAGGACATCGGGAAGGCCGGCGGCGCGGATTGCGGCCGCGGCTGCCTCGAACTCGTAGGGGACGCGGTGGTAGCGCGCCGTCCAGCGCTCGGTGTCGAGCTCCAGCCAGGCGGCCCGCGGATCGCCGTCTCGCGGCTGTCCGACGCTGCCGGGGTTGAGCAGCCATTCGCCCTCGCCGATCTTCAGCTCGGCGCCCTCGCCCGCCTGTGCGCCCTGCGCGAAGCCGCCGTTCTTGCCCGGGAGGCGAACGAAGTAAAGGGCGATGTGGGAGTGGCCGATCAGCCCCACCCGCTCCTCCTGGGCCTCGAAGCCGGCTTCGGCCTGGTCGGTGGCGAGGACGTACTCCCAGATTGGGTCCCGCGGCGAGGCGTGGAAGAGGCCGACGCCCGCCTGCGAGGCGGACGGCTCGAGCGAGCCGAGGAACTCGACCGTCTCGGCGCTGACGTTCTCCCGCGTCCATTCCACCGCAGCAGCCGCCGCCTCCGAGAAGGTCGAGATGTCGAGCGCGCCGAGCAGCGCCAGGTCGTGGTTGCCGACCAGGCAGGTGCTGCAGCGCTCGCGCACGAGCGCCGTGCAGGCATCGGGATCGGCGCCGTAGCCGACCATGTCGCCGAGGCACCAGATCTGCTCGACTCCTTGCTCCTCGACCGCCGCGAGGACGGCCTCGAGGGCCTGGCGGTTGGAGTGGATATCGCTGAGGACGGCTACGTGCAAGGCGGGCAGCGTAACGCGGGGACGCCCCGGTCCATACGATTGCCCCGTGAGTGACACCGATTCAGTCGCCGCGCTGCGGGGCGCAGTCGAAGACGCCGCGCGGGCCCTCCGCGACGGCCAGCCGACCGAACCGAGCCCCGGCCTCGAGCGCCCGCCCAAGCCCGAGCTCGGCGACTACAGCTCCAATGCGGCGATGCTCCTCGCAGGTCTGCTCGGCGACAACCCGCGCGCAGTGGCCGAGCGCCTGCGCGAGCAACTGGAAGCCGACGCCGAGCTCGCGCCCGACCTGGCGCGGATCGAGGTCGCCGGCCCCGGCTTCGTCAACTTCTTCCTCGCCGACTCCTGGTACCTGCGGGCGCTGGATGGACTGCTGGAGGCAGGCGACCGGCTCGGCGAAAGTGCCGCCGAGGCGCCCGAGAAGGTCCTGGTCGAGTTCGTCTCCGCCAACCCGACTGGGCCGATCCACGTCGGCACCGGCCGCAACGCCGCCTACGGCGACTCGCTGGCGCGGCTGCTGCAGGCGACCGGCCACGAGGTCGAGCGCGAGTACTACGTCAACGACGCCGGCAGCCAGATCGGCAACTTCGCCGACTCGATCGCCGCCCGGATGCGCGGGGAGGAGCCTCCGGAGGACGGCTACGCCGGCGAGTACGTCGGCGAGATCGCCGAGCGCTTGCAGGCCGAAGGGGTCGACCCTTCCGACCGCGAGACCTTGGAAAAGCGCGGGATCGAGGAGGTCCTGAAGGAAGTCAAGGCGACGCTGGAGCGTTTCGGCGTCCACTTTGACACCTGGTTCTCCGAGCGCAGCCTCTACGCCAAAGGGGAGGTCGACGAGGCGCTCGGCGAGCTCGAGAAACGCGGCCACACCTACCGCCACGAGGACGCCCTCTGGCTGCGGACGACCGACTTCGGCGATGACAAAGACCGGGTTCTGATCCGCTCCAACGGCGAGGCCACCTACCTGACGCCGGACATCGCCTACCACTGGGACAAGCTGCAGCGCGGTTTCGAGCGGCTGATCGACGTCCTCGGCGCCGACCACCACGGGTACGTGGCGCGCGTGCGGGCGGCGATAGAGGCGCTCGGGGGCGACCCGCAGCGCTTTGAGGCCCTGACCATGAGCCTCGTTCACATCGTCGAAGGCGGCGAGCGGGTGCAGATGTCGAAGCGGACCGGGGACTTCGTCACCCTCGACGAACTCGTCGACGACATCGGTGCCGACGCTACCCGCTGGTTCATGCTCTGGCGCAGCCACGAGACGACGGTCGACCTCGACCTCGAGCTCGCCCGCAGCCAGTCCAGCGAGAACCCGGTCTACTACGTCCAGTACGCGCACGCGCGGATCGCCAGCATTCTTCGCAAAGCTGGGGAGGAAGGCGAGGTCACCGCCGCCGCGGTCAGCGAGCGGGCTCCGCTGGAGGAGACCGAGAAGGTTCTGGTCAAGCGCCTGCTCGAGTTCCCGGAGGAGGTGCGCTCGGCGGCGGCGCGCCGCGCCCCCCACCGGGTCTGCGCGTACTCGACCGCGGTTGCCGCCGACTTCCACGCCTTCTACCGCGACTGCCAGGTCGTCGGCGCCGAGGGCGAGGGGGTCGAAAGCTCGCGGCTGGCCCTCTGTCTCGCTACCAAGCAGACGATCGCGGCTGCGCTGGGGTTGTTGGGGATCTCCGCGCCCGAGCGGATGTGATGCTGCGGGGCCGCGCCCGCATCCCTGTCCTCGCCGAGATCGCGGGACCGGCTAACGGGCGCGTCTGGGCCCTGCGGCGTCAGGACTTCGATGGCCTCACACCGCTGCTGGCGCGGCTGGCCGAGCAGCGGGTGGTAGCGGTCGCCGGGGAGGGGGAGGCCCCAGCGGTTGCGGCCGTCGCTGTCGCCGCCGCCGCTGCTGCCTCCGGCCGCCGCACGATCCTCGTCGAGTGCGATCTCGCCCGACCCCGCGTGGCCGCGCACATCGGCCTGACCCTGACCCCTGGCCTGCACGAGTACCTGCGCTGGGAGGCCGAGCCACAGGGGATCCTGCAGCCGATCGTCCTCGCCGGATCGGCGACCGCGAGCGCCGCCGACCCGCTCGTCTGCGTCTGCGGCGGCCGGTCCGCGAGCAAGGCCGAGACCCTGCTCGGGCTGCAGAGCTTCGGCCACATGGTCGAGAAGCTTCGCGCCGCCTACGAGCTGACGATCTTGCTGGCGCCGCCGATCGTGGCCGAACCGTCCGCCGCTCTGGCAGTCGGATCGCGAGCGGAGGCGGTTCTGGCGGCGCTGCCCGCGGATGAGGCCCGCGGTCGTTCAGGGCGCTCCTTGCGCGCCGCAGTTGGGCGTCTACCGGCTCCTGTCCTGGGAGCGGTGGCGCTGACCTCGCCGAGCTGGGTTCAGAGGTCGTAGCGGGCGAGGTCGGCGTCGAGCCGCTCGGCGTCCTCGCCGCTCGGGCCCGCAGAGGGGGGCGCTCCGGTCCCGCCCGAACCGCCGCGCCGCCAGCGCAGGACGCCGATCGCCAGCGCCGCCGCCGCGATCAGAAAGGCGACGATCGGGACCACATAGGCGGAGAGGCTGAAGCCGGAGTCGGGCGGCAGCGCCAGCACCTCGTTCCCGTACTCGGCGACGAGGGCGTCCTTGACTTCCTCTTCGCTGCGGCCTTCGTCGATCAGGCGGTTGATGAAGGCGCGCTCGCGCTGGGCCTGCGGCGATTCCGCCAGTTGCAGCAGGGTCCCGCAGACGGGGCACATCACCTGCTTTTCGATTTCGGTCAGCGAGGCGCCGCCTTCGGCTGCGGCCGTCGGCGCCAGCACGGCGAGTGAAATTCCCAAGAGAAGGACGAGCCGGCTCAAGATGCTCCTCCGGGCAGCAGGGGCGCGACTTCCTTCTGCAGGTATTCGTCATCGACCGGTCCGGGGGCAACCAGCCGAACTTTGCCGGCGGGGTCAATAAGGAAGTTCTCCGGCACCCCGGTCGTCCCGTATTCGTCGGCGATGTCGCCATTGCCGTCGCGCAGCTGCGGGTAAGAGAGGCCATAGCGCTCGACGAAGGCCTTGGCGTCGTCGCTCAGGTCCTGGGTGTCAATCCCGACAACCGTAAACCGCGACTTCCCTTGCTGCTGCTGGAACGCCTCCAGCGCCGGCGCCTCAGCGCGGCAGGGCAGGCACCACGAGGCCCAAAAGTTGACCAGCACCCATTCGCCCTTGTAGTCGGTCAGCGACTCACTTCCCCTGCCCTCGAGCTGGGGGAGGGGTTCCGTCGGCGCTGCCTCGCCCACCTCCAGCCGCGAGCCCCCCTTGCTGGCCAGCCCGAAGACGAGCAGGCCGACGACTGCCAGCACGGCGAAGACTGCGATGAGGGAGCGGGCGCTCACGGAGAAGCGGACGACGGGGGTCGAACCCGCGACCTCGAGCTTGGGAAGCTCGCGCTCTACCAACTGAGCTACGTCCGCGTAAGGCGGATTCTACGTTGACTGGTCCCAGCTGTCGGCGCGACCGTAGAGGCGGTCCTTGGCGGCCAGCAGCTCGGTGTCGGCTGCGGCGATCAGTGCCTCGCCGTCGTGGTCGATCCGGGTGGCGATCCCGAAGGAAGCGCTGATCACGCCCTGGCCGAGGGCGGCGGCGCGGATTTCCCTGGCGATGCGGGTGGCGGCGACGCGCGCCTCGTCTTCGTCGGTTCCCGGCATCAGCAGCGCGAACTCGTCGCCGCCGATGCGGAAGCAGTCGTCGGCGAGGCGGGAGCCGTCGAGGATGCGGCCGACTTCGCGCAGCACCTGGTCGCCGGCGGGATGCCCGAGCCGGTCGTTGACCCCCTTGAAGCCGTCGAGATCGAGCAGGCAGAGCGAGAGCGGCCCGGAGCGCGCGGCCCGGGCCAGCTCGATCGGCAGGCGCTCTTCGAAGGCGCGCCGGTTCGGCAGGCCGGTGAGGGAGTCGCGGCGGTTCTCGCGCGCCTCGGTCTCGAAGAGGTTGGCGTGGGAGAGGTGGGCGGAGATCAGATCGCTGAGGAGCTCCAGCGTCTCGACGTCGGTGTCATCGAAGTGGTGGGCCTCGGGCGAGTAGACCTTGAGGACGCCGATCGTCTCATCGTGGTGGGCGAGCGGAACGCAGAGCATCGAGGCGGCGTTGACGCGCTTGCAGGCGGCGGCGTCGACCCGAGGGTCCCTGCTGGTGTCGTCGCTGCGGAGGACTTCTTCCTCGCGGACGCAGAGGCCGGACATGCTCGAAGACGCCTGCAGCCGCATGCCGTTATATGGGGTGGCCTCGCCGGTGGTCACCGTGTAGACCATCTCCTCGCCCTCCAGCAGCTCGATCAGCCCGGCGCTGGCGCGGGTCAGCTCCTGGGCTCGTTCGGCGATCAGGGTCATGATCGCCTGCGGGTCGAGATCGCTGGCGGCGATCTCGGTCTGGGTGCGGATGATCGCCCGCAGCTGGGCGGCGGAGCGCTGGTTGGCCATGCTGACCAGATCGGCATAAGGACCGGCTTGATTTAGAGCGGCAAACGTGTTCCCCTGATGCTTCTCACCCCAACCGAGAAGGAGGACTCATGTACGCACGGGTTGCACGCTGGGAGGGGGCTGACGCGGAGGCGCTGAAAGACAGCGTGGAGAGGATCCGCTCCGAATCGGAGTCAGGGCCGCCGGAGGGGCTGCCGGCGAAGAAGCTCTGGGTCCTGCATGACCTCGAGGGAGGCCGGGCGATAGCGATCACCCTCTTCGAGAACGAGGAGGACTACCGGCAAGGGGATGAGACGCTGAACTCGATGAGCCCGCCTGGTGGCGGCATGGGCGAGCGCGTCGGCGTCGACAAATACGAGGTCGCGATCGAGATGGAGGCGTAGCGACTGGAGTCTGGGCGGGGCTTAGGCCATCGCCCAGGCTCGTTCTGCCTCCTTGGCGGGCTCTTGCCGCTCGCCGCTGCTCCCGTTGGCGGTCGCGGCCTCCGGCAGCCGGTAGAAGTGCTCGGTCGCGCCGCGGACCTGTCGCTCCCGGACCAGTTCGATCAGGCCGGCTTTCGCCAGCTCGGTGACGTGGTAGTTGGTGTTGCTGAGGGGAATCTGCAGCTCACGGCTGAGATCGCTGGGGGAGAGGACCCTGCCGCCGTCGATGCCGAGGATTTCGAGGACCGAGACGCGTAGGGGATGAGCCGTCGCCCGGGCCAGCCGCTCCCAGTTGACAGGGAGCGCAGAACGGCCGTTGCCGTTGCTGATATGCCCATTTTCCGGCTGATTTGCAGGGGAATGGCCGTTTTCAGAGGGGATGGGGGGGGAACTTCCATTTTGGGTTGGCATAAAGCGATATTACCCAAAAATATTGACTCAAGTCATTAATTTCGGGTAGTCTTTTCGTCGAGGATGCTTTCTGGGAGGAAAAATCCGATGCCCAAGACCGCATTGCGCGCGGCTTTCGCGCTCTGCCTTTGTCTCTTCTTCGCGGCCGCTCCGACGGCGTTCGCGGACACCGACGACATCATCGCTCCGAGCGACGTCACGCACCCTGAAGTCGATTCGGGCTGGCAGGCGGGAACCTGCGAGGCGGAACCCTGCTCGATTGCCACCCCCGACCTCTTCTTCGAAACGGCTGGAGCCCATCCCAACTACGGCTTCACCCAATTCATCATCAAGCACGGCCCTCCACCGACCGAAGCCCCGGTCGGTGAACTGAAGACGGTCCGGGTGGATCTGCCCGTCGGGCTCAGCGTCAACCCGGGAGCGACGCCGCGCTGCACGCGGGCGCAGTTTGAATCCGACACCTGCCCCCTCACCTCGAAAGTCGGCGAAAGCCTTGTCACCGCGGCCGGTCCACTGGGGCCGATCGATCCGGTACCGGGAGTCACTCAGGTTCCCGTCTACAACGTGCAGCCTGAGCAGGGGGAGGCTGCCCGGTTCGGCCTCAAACTCGCCGGCAACGAAGTTTTCCTCGAAGGCGACGTCGCCTGGGACTCCGACTACCACGAGGGCTTCACCATCCACGTTCCCGCGGCTCTTCCGGAAGACCTTGGCGGGGTCCTCAAACTGCTGCCCGGCCAAAAAGGCGTGATCCTCAAAAACCGGCTCACCTTCGAAGGTCGAAAAGGGGACGGCACCTTCCTGACGACGCCGACCACCTGCTTCGGCCCCGCCTACAAGGACGACTGGAAAGAGGGCGAAGCCCCCGGCGGCCCCTCCGGGTCGATCTACTCGACCTTCCTCCGGGCCGACTCGGTCGCCGAACCGGATCCGAACTTCCCCAACGGCTCCTCTTACCTCGAGTCGCCGATCCCGCCCGTGAGCGAAACGCACGGTCCTGGGACCTCGCCGAAAGACTGCGACACGATCCCCTACGACCCGGAGATCGAGGTCGACCCCGGGACCGCCGAGGTGAACTCGCCCGCTGCCGCGAAGGTCAATGTCGACGTCCCGCACCTGAAAGAAGCGGACGGTCAGGACAGCTCCCACACCAAGCGGACGACGGTGACGCTGCCGCAAGGAATGGGCCTCAACCCCTCCGCCGCGAACGGGCTGCAGGCCTGCAGCGACGAGCAGTTCGGCAAGGGCACCCGCAACCCGGCCGCCTGCCCCCCGGAGTCGATCGTCGGCCGGGTAAAGATCGAGTCGCCGCCGCTGATCGACCAGACCGACCCGCAGCCCGAAGAAGCCCTCGAAGGAAACGTCTACGCCGGCAAGCAACTGAGTCGCGATCCCGCCTCCGGCGACGAGTACCGGATCTTCATCCAGGCCAAGTCAGACCGCTACGGAATCGACGTCCGCCTGGTCGGCAATGTGCGGGCCGATCCCGTGACCGGCCAGCTGAGCACGACGATCTCCGAAACGCCGCAGGTCCCCTTCACCTCGTTCGACCTCTCCTTCAACGGCGGCGCCCGCGCGGTGCTCAGCAGTCCGCTGACCTGCGGGCCGAGCAAAACCGACGCGGTGATGACGCCATGGTCGGGCAACCTGGCGGCGACCCCCTCCAGCAGCTTCACGCTGACGAACGCGCCCGGCGGCGGCAAATGCGCGAAGACGATGGCCGAGCGGCCCTTCGGCCCGGAGTTCGGGGCCGGCCCGGAAAGCTCGAAAGCCGGCGCCTTCAGCCCGGTCTCGATCCGGATCAATCGCGGCGACGGCCAGCAGGAGCTGAAAGGCACCGACGTCGTCCTGCCCCCGGGGATGACCGGCAAGCTTCGCGGGATCCCCTACTGCCCCGAGGCTGCGCTTGCCTCAGCCGCCGGCCGATCCGGTGCCGAGGAGAAGGCGAGCTCGAGCTGCCCGGCCGAGAGCCAGGTCGGCACCGCTTCGGTCGCCGCTGGCACCGGTCCCGCGCCATACAAGATCGACGGCAAAGTCTTCCTCTCAGGCCCCTACCACGGGGCTCCTCTCTCCCTGGCAGTGGTCACCCCCGCCACGGCCGGCCCGTATGACCTCGGGACGGTCGTGGTGAGGGTGGCCCTGTTTGTCGATCCGGAAACGGCCCAGATCCACGCCGTCTCCGATCCGATCCCGCACGTCTTCGGCGGCACCCTGCTCAGCGTCCGCTCCGTCGACCTGAAGATGGACCGGCCGAACTTCACCCTCAACCCGACCAGTTGCGACCCGTTCGCGACCAGCGGCACCCTCGTGGGGGGTGGTGCCGACCCGACCAACCCCGCCGCCTTCAGCGCCGCCCCGGTCAGCGCCGCCTTCCAGGCGACCGGCTGCGATACGCTGGACTTCAAGCCGAAGCTGTTCACGAAGTTGATCGGCAAGCGCAAGGCGATGCGCCGCAACGGCCACCCCGCCTTTCGCGCGACGCTCGTCGCCCGGCAGGGGGACGCCAACATCAAGCGGGCGGCGCTGACGCTGCCGCACTCACAGTTCCTCGACCAGAACCACATCGGGACGATCTGCACCCGGGTCCAGCTCGCCGCCTCCGACTGCCCCGCCCGCTCCATATATGGATACGCGCGGGCGGAGTCGCCGCTGCTCGACGACGAAGTCGCCGGCCCCGTCTACTTGATCGCCTCCGACCACGAACTTCCCGACCTCCTGGCCGACCTGCACGGCCAGGTGAGCGTGCGGCTGCGCGGCGTCATCAGCTCGGCCAAGGAGCGGATGAAGACGGTCTTCTATCCGGTGCCGGACGTGCCGGTGAGCAAGTTCACGATCAACATGAAGGGCGGCAAGAAGGGGCTGCTGGTCAACTCTCGCAACCTCTGTGGCCACCCAAATCGCTCCTTCCTCAAGTTCGCCGCCCAGAACGGCAAGAGCCTGAAGGTGAAGAAGCTGCCGTTGCAGACGCCCGCCTGCCGTAAAGCAAAGAAGAAGCACCGTCGCTAGCGGATTAACAGCGCGTCCAGCTGGGTACCGGCGTCGCCAGGTGAGGAATCCTGTCGCGCAGATAGTCACGCTTGCCCTCTTCCTGGGGCTCTTTGTCGCGCCGGCGGCGCGGGCAGGTGAAGTCGTCTTCACCCCGCAGAACAACCCACCGAACTCGCAGGACGGCTGGCAGGCGGGCACCTGTAACACGTCGACCTGCGCCCCCGACAGCCCTAAAGCCGAGTTCTACGAAACGGCCGCCGGCCACCCGCCCTTCGGCATCACCCAGTTCATCGTTCGCCACCAGACGGTGCTCGTACACGAAGAACCGGAAGTCGACATGAAGACCCTGCGGGTCGACCTTCCCGTCGGCCTCAGCGTTAACCCGGGGGCGACCCCGCGCTGCGAGGCGGAGCACCCCGGCGACTGCCCGCCCGAGACGCGCGTCGGCGAAAGCATTGTCACCGTCTCCCCGGAAGTGCCGCTGCTGCCGCCGGTGCCGATCACGGCGCAGGTCTACAACTTGAAGCCGAAGCCGGGGCAGCCCGCGCGATTCGGCTTCACCGTCGAAGCGGTGCCTGACCTGCCGCTGCTGCCGCCGAGCGACATCTTCCTCGAAGCCGACGTCGCCTATGAGTCTGACTATCACGAGGGCTTCACGATCAACGTGCCAAAGGTCGACGCCGTAAAACTGCTGAAAAACCGGCTCGTCTTCAACGGCCGCGCCCACGCGGGCTCCGGGGTCGGCTACTTCCTGACGACGCCGAGCACCTGCTTCGACCCGAACGCGGCCCCCTTCCAACACACCTACTCGACCTACGCGCGGGCCGATTCGCTCCAGAACCCGGATCCCAACTTTCCCAACGGATCCCCCTTCGTCGAGTCGAAGCTGCCGCCGGGGACCAGCCCCAAAGACTGCGACTCGATTCCGTTCAACCCATCGATCAGTGTCGATCCTGGAACCAACGAGGTTGACTCTCCGGCGGGCGCGGTGACCGAGCTGAAGCTACCGGTTGAACCGAGCGCGACGGGGCAGGAAACCTCGACGATGAGGACCGCCCGGGTGTCACTGCCGTTGGGGATGGGGCTGAACCCCTCCGCCGCCAACGGGCTCGCCGCCTGCACCGATCAGCAGTTCGGCAAGGGGACGCGCAACCCGGTCGCCTGTCCCGCCGGGTCGAAGGTCGGGACGGTCACGGTGGAGACGCCGCCGCTGCCGGAGGGCCCGCTGACCGGCAACGTCTACGTCGGCGAGCAGAAGAGCCGCGACCCCGAATCGGGCGAAGAGTTCCGGATTTTCGTCGCCGCCGAGTCCGAGCGGTACGGCATCTCAGTTCGCCTCGTCGGCAACGTCGTTGCCAACGCCAAGACCGGCCGGCTGACCGCCGTCTTCGACGAACCGGCGAAAGAGGGCGTCCTGCGCGGAGGGAACAGCGACAACCTCCCGCACGGCCTGCCCCAGGTCCCGTTCACGACCTTCCGCATCGCCATTGACGGCGGTCCGAAAGCCGCCCTCAGCAGCCCCCCGACCTGCGGTCCCAACACCACCACCAGCGAGCTCACCCCGTGGTCGGCGGAGTTCTCCGGTAAAGGACCGGCCACGCCGGAGAGCAAATTCGACCTCGCCGCCGCGCCGGGCGGCGGTGCCTGCCCGAAGACGATGGGGGAGCGGCCGTTCGCCCCGGGCTTCAACGCGGCGCCGAAAACCGACGCCGTCGCGACCTTCACCCCGTTCTCGGCCCGCGTCAACCGACCCCCCGGCCAGCAGGAGCTGAAAGGACTCGACGTCACCCTGCCGGAAGGGGCGACGGCGAAACTCAAAGGCGTTCCCTACTGCCCGCCTGAGGCGATCAAGAAAGCCGAAGAGCGCTCCGGTGCGGCCGAGAAGAAAAACGCGGCCTGTCCGGACGACAGCAGGGTCGGGGTCGCCAATGTCACCGCCGGTACCGGTCCGAACCCGTTCAAAATTGAGGGCGACGCCTACCTCGCCGGTCGCTACAAGGGCGCGCCGCTCTCGCTCCTAGTGGTGACGCCGGCGCTCGCCGGTCCCTTCGACCTCGGCACCGTCGTGGTGCGCGTGCCGCTCTTCCTCGACCCGGAGACGGCGCAGGTCCACCCGAAGACCGACGACATTCCAGATGTTTTCGGCGGCACCAAACTCGACATCCGCTCCGTCTTCCTCAACCTCAACCGCAAAGACTTCACCCTGACCGGCACCAACTGCCGCAAAACGGCCACTGAGGGCGTTCTCAAGGGAGGCGGGGCGAACCCACTCGATCCCGGCGCCTACTCGTCCTTCAAAGTGTCCGAGCCCGCTAGGGGGACCGGCTGCCGCAAGCTGAAGTTCAGGCCGAAGCTGAACATCCGCCTGTTCGGCAAGACGCAGCGGGCGAAGCACCCGAAACTGCGCGCGGTGCTGAAGGCTCGCGGCGGCGACGCCAACATCCGCAAGGCCTCGGTGGCGCTTCCGCACGCGCTCTTCCTCGACCAGGCGAGCCTGGCTACCGTCTGCACCCGGGTCCAGTTCGCCGAAGAAAAATGCCCGAAACGCTCCGTCTACGGCAAGGCGCGCGCCTTCACGCCGCTGCTCGGCAAACCGCTCGAAGGGCCCGTCTACCTGCGCTCCTCCAACAACACGCTGCCGGACATGGTCGCCCACCTCGAGGGTCAGGTCGACATCGACCTCGTCGGCCGCATCGACAGCTTCAAAGGCGGCATCCGCACCACCTTCGGCCGCGTCCCCGACGTCCCGGTGACCAAGTTCGTCATGACCCTCCCGGGCGGCAAGAAAGGCCTGCTGGTCAACTCCACCAACCTCTGCGCCAAGCCGGTCCGGGCCATCATCCGGATCAAAGCCCAGAACGGCAAGAAGTCGAATAAGAAGCCGAAGCTGCGGACGCCCTGCAAGGGCAGCAGCAAGAAGCGCCGTTAATCCGTATCCACTTCGGGTACGTATGTAGCAGGAGTCACCGGTCCTAGACGAGGGAAGTGACACCGATTGGTGTCACATCACTAATCGATGTCACGGTTACTTGGGTAGTAACACCGGGAGGTGTTTGCAACACCCGCGAAGCCCTGTAATGTCTTCCGCGGGAGGGCCTGATCTTTGGGCGCTACAGGGGGCGTCCTCGTTAAGGGAAAACGAGGAGGAAAATTGATGGCAAAGCGCTCAGTCGCGTTGCTTGTTCTATGTCTCGGGGCGTTATTCGCCATGCCCGTTATGGCGCAGGCGGATACCGAAGACATCATTCAGCCGCAGAACGAAACGTCTGACCAGGGGTTCCAGGCGGGCACCTGTACGCAGGAAACCGAAGGCGGGAAAAACTGCTCGGTTGAAACGCCGACCATCTATTACACGACGGCCGCAGGCCACCCACCGATTGGTTTCACGCAGTACATCATCCAGCACGAACCGTTCACGCCGCTACCTTCGCCTCCGTTCCCACCTGGAGCTCTGGTCGCGCCGATCAAAGAACCGATCAGCGAACGGACGATCAAAACGCTGCGGTCCGACCTGCCGCCTGGCTTGACCGTCAATCCCGAGGCGACGGATTCGCGGTGCACGGTCGCGGAATTCCTCCACGAAACCGCGCCCGGCTCCAAAGAATACGAACCGGAATGCAAAGCGGAGACGATTACCGGCGAAGAGAAGATCACGCTGGTGACGAATAAAGACGAAGTCGAAATCCAGCCAGGATTCAAAGCACCGAAAGGCTTCGTGATCCCGCCGATCCCGGGCGGCACGCTAATACCGGTCTACAACCTTGTTCCGAAAGAAGGGGAACCGGCGAAACTCGGCTTCATCGTCAACAAAAAAATCCCGGTCTTTCTCGAAACCGAAGTGGCATGGGAGAGCGACTTCCACGAGAGCTTCACGATCAAACTGCCGAACACGGCGGAAATCACCGGGCTCTCGACCTTGATCAGCCGCCTCGTCAGCAAAGGCCGCTCGGGTGATGGGACCTACCTGACCAACCCGACCACCTGTTTCGATCCGAACGATCCGGCCTACGAACACCTCTACTCGACCTGGTTCCGGGCCGAGAGCTATGGGGACCCAGATCCGGAATTCCCGCACGGTTCGACGCCGGTGGAGGCGAAGCTTCCGAAAGTCGGCGGCAAACGGGTCCAACAGACCGGCTGCGACACGGTCCCGTTTGACCCGACCGTGAATGTTGCGGCGGGCACCGACGAGGTGGATTCACCGGCGCCGGCAACGGTGACGACGAAACTGCCTTTCGATCCCGCCACCGAAGGCAACGAAGGACAGATGCAGTCGCACGTCCGCAAAGCAGAAGTGAAGCTGCCGGCGGGCATGGGCATCAACCCTGCAGGGGCCCAGGGCCTGCAGGCCTGCACCGACGAACAGTTCAACAAGGGCGAGCGCGTCTACACCAACGAGTGCCCGCCCGAGTCCGACATTGGCACGGTGGAAGTCGAATCGGCGCCGCTAGCGGAGACGCTGGTCGGCGATGTCTACGTCGGCACCCAGAACAGCACCGACCCTGAATCCGGGGAACAGTTCCGGATCCTGCTCGAAGCAAAGAGTGAGCACGAGGGGATCGACGCTCGCCTCGTCGGCCATATCAAGGCCAACAAAACGACTGGTGAGCTGAACGCGGTGATCGACGACCAACTGACCAGCGAGTTCTTCGGTCCGCTGCCGTCCGGTCTGCCGCAGGTGCCGTTCAAAGAGATCAGGGTGAAGCTCGACGGTGGCAAACAGGTCCTAACCAGCCCGCCGGTCTGCTCTGCGGAGAGCACGAGCAAGTTCGAACCATGGGCGCGTCCGAATACGTTCGCCGAGACGAAATCCTCCGTCACGCTGAGCAAAGACCCGACCGGCGGCGCCTGTCCGAAAACGCTGGCGGAGCGGAAGTTCTCTCCGTTCTACAAAGCGAAAACGGACAGCCAGAAAGCCGGCGCCTACTCGCCGTTCCACGTCAACATTGCGCGGCGTGACGGAGAGCAGGAGCTGAAGGTTGTCGACGTCACCCTGCCGAAGGGTCTGACCGGCAAACTCGCCGGCATCCCCTACTGCCCGGAGGACGCGATTGCGGCCGCCGGTGGCAAGAGTGGCAAGGACGAGCAGGCCAGCCCGAGCTGCTCGAGTGCAAGCCAGGTTGGCTCGGTCACGACTAAGTCCGGCAGCGGCAATAGCCCGCTGCAGCTGGGCGGCAAGGCCTACCTGGCCGGGCCGTACAAGGGTGCTGCGCTCTCGCTGGTGACGATCACGCCGGCAGTGGCTGGCCCGTTTGACCTCGGCAACGTGGTCGTCCGGGTTGCACTCAACGTCGATCCGGAAACCGCACAGATCCACGCGGTTTCCGACGTCATCCCCGACGTCTTCGGCGGGGTGAAGCTGGATATCAGGACGATCGACCTCGACGTCGACCGCAACCAGTTCATGCTCAACCCGACGAACTGCGCCGCCCAGGCGACGCAGGGGACGATCAACGGCGGTGGCGCTGACCCGACCAACCCGGCCGCGTTCAGCTCCTACGGCGTCAGCGATCCGTTCCAGGCGATCGAATGCAACAGGCTCGGCTTCAAGCCGAAGCTGAACATTCAGCTGTACGGGGGGACGAAGCGCAACAAGTACCCGCGCCTGAAGGCGACGCTGACCGCCCGCAAGGGTGACGCCAACATCGCCCGCACGGCCGTGACGATGCCGCGCTCCCTGTTCCTCGAACAGGGGCACATCGGCACCGTTTGCACGCGGCCGCAGCTGGCCTCCCACACCTGCCCGAAGGCCTCGGTCTACGGCAAGGCGTGGGCGAAATCGCCGTTGCTCGACAAGAAGTTGCAGGGCAAGGTCTACCTCGTGTCCTCCAACAACAAATTGCCGGACCTGCTGGTCGACCTACGCGGCCAGGTGGAGATCTACCTGCGTGGCGTGATCGGCAGCGGCAGCACCGGAGGCCTGAAGACGGTCTTCCGGGCGGTGCCGGACGTGCCGGTGAGCAAGTTCGTCCTCAACATGAAGGGCGGCAAGAAGAGCCTCCTCGTCAACTCGACCAACACCTGCGCCAAGCCGCAGCGTGCGATCGTGAACATGAAGGGGCAGAACGGCAAGAAGAAGAACGCCAAGAAGTTCAAGCTGAACGTCGTCTCCTGCGGCAAGAAGAAGAGCAAGAAGTAGGAGCCGTACTCAGCGCGCGTCAGCACCGGCGCGGATGGCCGAATAGCCTCCGCGCCGGTGCGCCCGACGCTCTCAGTCCTGATCGTCGCCTACGAAAGCCGCGACGATCTCACGAAGACTCTTCCCACCCTGCTCCCTGAGCTGGGCGATGACGACGAGCTGATCATCGTCGAGAACAAGCCCGGCGACGGCAGCGCCGAGCTGGTGCGCGAGCTGGCGCCGCGGGCGCGGATTGTGCAGACGGGTAGCAACACCGGTTTCGCCGGCGGCTGCAACGCCGGCGCCGAGGCGGCGAGCGGCGAGCTGCTGGTGATCCTCAACCCCGACGCGGCGCCGCGGCCCGGCTTCGGCGAGGCGATCCGTCGCCCTTGGGTCGACGGCACGGAGTGGGGGGCATGGCAGGCGCTCGTCGCCGACGGCGAGGCGCGCTGCATCAACTCGGCCGGCAACCCGATCCACTTCACCGGCATTGTCTGGGCCGGCGGCCACGGGCGGCCGCTCTCCGAGGCGCCGCCGCCGGGGGAGGTCGCCGCGGCTTCAGGTGCCTGCCTGGCGATTCCGCTGGCGCGCTGGCGCGCGGTCGGCGGCTTTCCCGCGGAGTTCTTCATGTACCACGAGGACGTTGACATCTCGGTGCGGTTGCGGGCGGAAGGGCACGCGGTCGGGATCGAGCCGAGCGCGGTCGTCGCCCACGACTACGAGTTCGGCGCCAACGAGCAGAAGTGGTTCTGGCTGGAGCGCAACCGCCTCGCCTTCATCGTCCGCACCTACCCGACGTCGCTGCTGGCACTGCTCGCCCCGGCCCTGCTCGCGACCGAGCTGGCGCTCCTGCTCGTCTCCGCCCAGGGCAGCTGGGGGAGGGAGAAGCTGCGCGCGAACCTCGCGTTCGTGCGCTGGCTGCCGCGCCTACTGCGCGAGCGGCGGCAGGTTCAGCGCCAAAGAGCGATCAGCGCCGGCGGGTTCGCGGCGATGCTGACGCCCGATCTCGACTCCGACCTGATCTCACCCTTGGCCCGCTCCTGGCCGGCGCGCCTTCTCCTGCGCACCTACTGGCGCGCGGTACTGGCGCTGCTGCCGCGCTAGCTCGACTGGGTGATCGGGCGGATCAGGATCTCGTTGACGTCGACGCCCTCGGGCTGCTCGAGGGCGAACATCACCGCGCGGGCGATGTCGTCGTCGCTGAGGGCGCTGTCTCCAGGACGGTTGTCGAAGAAGGGGGTGTCGACCATTCCCGGCTCGATCAGGGTGACCTTGATCCCGTGGTTGTCGTGCATCTGCCGCAGCTCCTGCCGCAACGCCTCGCCGATCGCCGTCGCCGCCCACTTCGTCGCCGAGTAGAGCGAGCCCGGCAGCACCCGCCGACCGGCGATCGAGCTGGTGACGAGGAAGTGGCCGTCGCCGCGCTCGAGCAGGTGGGGGAGGGTGGCGCGGATCGTCAGGGCGACGCCGTAGACGTTGGTCAGGACCATCGAGCGCCAGTGCTCGGGCGACTCCTCGAGGAAGCCACGGGAGGCGCCGAAGCCGGCATTGGCGAAGACGGCGTCGATACGGCCGAAGCGCTCCAGCGCGGCCGCGGTCATCGCCTCGACCTCGTCCCACTCGGTGACGTCGCAGCGGATGGGGGTCGCCCGCTCGTCGCCCCCGAGCTCGGTCGCGAGCTCCTGTAGATCCTGCTCTCGTCGCGCCGCCAGAACCAGCCGGTACCTGCCGGCCGCGGCCCGCGCGGTGGCGGCGCCGATGCCGCTACTGGCGCCGGTAATTAGGAGGACGGGATCGTCGGCCACGAGCCCAATTCTCGCAGTTGCGATAATCCGGGGTGCCTGTGGACCCTCAGCGAAAGCGGAAGATCCGGCTCGTCGTCGCGCTCAGCACCGCCGTGCTGCTCGCGGTGGCGCTGATCTACACCTCGTTTTCGGCCTCGACCGAGGCGAAGGAGCCCTCCGAGCTTCTCAATGCATCCCCCGGGACGAGCTACGAGATGACCGGCAAGGTCGTCAAAGGCTCGATTGAGCGGGAAGGGAACGGGATCGCCTTCCGCGTCGTCGACCGCGACGGCTCCGGCCAGGCGCTGCCCGTCACCTACACCGGCGCGGTTCCCGACCCGTTCCGCGGCGGCCGCGAGATCGTCCTCACCGGGGCGATCGAGAACGGCGTCTTCGTCGGCGAGCCGGAAACCCTGATCACGAAGTGCCCGTCGAAGTTCACGACCAAGTCTGATGTCTAGCCTCGGCAGCGCCCTGCTGGGCCTTGCCTTTCTCGCGGCCTTAGCGGCCGCAGCCCTGGCGCTCGCCGGGCGCAAGGGCGACGAGCGTCTGCTGACCCTCTCGCGCCGCACCGTCTATGGCTTCTGCGGTCTGATCACGGCCTGTGTCGTAATCATCGAGCTCGCCTTCGCCGGCGACGACTTCTCCTTCCGGATCGTCCAGGAACACTCCTCGATCGAGACGCCGTCTGGCTACAAGCTGGCGGCGATGTGGTCGAGCCAGGAGGGCTCGCTGCTGCTCTGGGCCTTCGTCCTCTCGCTCGCCTCTAGCGCCGCCCTCTGG
>Ga0209152_10000100_pt1 | contig 43133 bp, 32 predicted proteins | sample GraSoiAngelo_107_FD_185873 | JGI IMG/M metagenome (GOLD analysis project Ga0209152, IMG submission 185873) | Grasslands soil microbial communities from the Angelo Coastal Reserve, California, USA - 14_0903_09_30cm (SPAdes) (version 2) | ecosystem: Environmental > Terrestrial > Soil > Grasslands...
TTCGGCTTTGTTGGGCAGTTCCTTGCCTCGATACGGGGGGTTGTCGTTGTCGGGCTCGTTCATCAGGTCCCACATCAGGACTCTATGGTCATTGCGAAAATGAGCGAGCACGCCGGTCACGTAGGGCTTTAGTTCCTTGTCCCACCGGGACGGCTCCTTCAAGATTTCCGCACCCGGCGCCTGCACCCAGCCGGAATTGTGCACGTGGGCTCTGGGAGCCCGCTGCTTTCCCAGCTGTGGGTAAGGGTCCCAGACCGAATCGAGCAGGACGAAAGTGGTGCGGATATGGTGCTTGTCTGCAATCTGGAGAAATTTCTCCATGCGATCGAGAAAGCCTTGGGAGTCCCGCGTCCAGGGCAGATTGTGCAGAAAGACGCGCATGGTGTTCATGCCGATCGATTCCGCCCAGCTCAGCTCGTGGTCGATGGTTTTTGCATCGAACGTGTCTGCTTGCCACATTTCCAGCTCGTTAATTGCCGTGCTGGGAAGAAAATTGCTGCCCACCAGCCACGGCTGCGAGGAATACCACTGCTTCGCTTTTTCCTGAGGCCAGCGTCCAGGTTCGCTTGCCATTGCGGTCATGGCCACCGTGATAACTAGAAACAGCAGGAAGAAATTGAACCAACGCACTCTGGCCATACAGCCTCCTTGATGTGCGAAACACGTTTACTAAGGTGTTCCCAGGTGAGATTAACGAAAGGCCTTCTTGCCGATAATTCCCTTACCCTCTCGAATGACGATCAGTTGGTCGGCAGCAACGTTTGGAATACTCTCTGTTGCGCCGTTTGTCCAGCGGACGGTCAGGTCGGCAGATTTTTCGGCTCCGAGCCCAAAGTGGAGTCTTCGATCGTTAACCGAGTAGAAGCTCGATTGGGCGAGGACCTCCTGCACCTGCTGGTGCTTTCCATAGCGCGCGACCACACGGGCGCCGATGGCACTGCGATTGGTTTGAACTCCAATCAGAAGTACCTTTAACCAGTGATGACCGCCGGAAACATCGTTACGCAACAAGGACGGCGGCTCATTCATGTTCATCACCAGCACGTCCATGTCGCCGTCATTGTCGAAATCTCCGAAAGCACAGCCACGACTCGCGTGTGCGGCGCTGACCCCGCTTCCCGCCTCCTCAATCAGTTCCTCAAACCTGCCGTCACCCAGGTTGCGGAAAACCAGCCGCGGTGTTTGAAAGGGATATGATGGCAGCTTCTTCTCCACTTCGGGGTAGACGCTTCCTGTGGCAACGAATAGGTCCGGGACGCCATCATTATCCAAATCGACAATTCCCGTTCCCCACCCCACGTATCGGGTCTCGACGCCAATGCCGGCGCGGGTGGTCACGTCGTCGAAGTTTCCTTTGCCATCGTTGCGGTAAAGCACGTCGGTGTCGTCAGCGAAGTTGGTTTTGAAGATGTCGAGGTTGCCATTCAGGTCATAGTCACCAACTCCAACTCCCATGCCGGCCTGTTCCAACCCGTCCTCGCTCAGGGCCACTCCGCGTTCTAACCCCTCCTCGCGGAAGGTGCCGTCATGTTGGTTACGGAACAACCAGCTTGGTGTGGAATCGCACGCCACGTAGATATCGGGCCAACCATCGTTGTCAAAATCGGCCGCAACCGCCGTCATGGGATAAGAGCCCGAGGAGGCGGATACCCCGGACGCGCGGCTCACGTCGGTAAATGTTCCATCACCATTGTTGCGAAAGAGTTGAGCGAACCCGGTAGGAAGACCGCGAGGACCACAATTTACTGGGACCCCCTTCCACGTGCAATCAGCACTTTGACCAGGCCGGGGCAACTTATCCAGCGTCGTATTGAGATACGTAGCCACAAACAGGTCCACACGGCCATCGCGATCGTAGTCCACCCACGTGCACCCGGAACCGTATCGCACACTGTTCTGGCTGAGCCCGGCTTTCTCAGTTACATCGGTGAACGTTCCATTCCCGTTATTGTGGTACAAGGCATTCCGGCCATAGTACGTGACGAACAGATCATCGAACCCATCATTGTCGTAGTCGCCTACGGTCACCGCGGATGCCCAACCTGCGCGAACCAATCCGGCTTTTTCCGTTACATCAGTGAAAGTGCCGTCACGATTATTTTTGTACAGCCTATTGGTGGCGCCAGGGGGATCGCCGTCAAGACGAGTCCCGCTGAGAACAAGCAGATCAACCCAGCCGTCATTATCGTAGTCGATGAATGCGACCCCACACCCCACCACCTCGATGATGTAGTTTTTGCTGTCCACGCCTCCGTATAGAACGGGATGGATGAGGCCTGCCTGCTTGGCCACGTCGGTCAAATGCGAATAGAAAGGACGGCCGGAAGGCTTGCCGCGCGGCTGTGCTTTTACGCCACGCGAAGAAATCCCTTGTCCGAATATGGCGCGGTTGGCGCCGGTGATCGCTGCACCCGCCACCCCAGCCATCGTGAGCATCCATTTGCGCCTGGTGATCATTGGATTGGCTCGACGGCCCTCAGTACCTGGCGGGCTTTTACGTTTTCGAACTTCTGTACAACTCCTGACGGCCAGCGGATTTCGACCAGTTTAGCGGTCGAGTCATTACCCAACCCTGCTATGACCCGCTTGTCGCTGGCTGACAGATACCCGACAGCCGTATTGACGGTGTAATACTGAATTAATCCCGACGTGGAGACTACTTTGATCCGCGAACCGATCCCGTCACGATTTGACTTCTTTCCGATGGTCTCAATGGCAATCCAGTTGTTACGGTTGCCCCCATCGTTGCGTAGTACGTATGCGCTCTGCCCAACATTGCTCACAACCACATCCACGTCGCCGTCATTGTCGATATCGCCGAAGGCCGCACCGCGCCCAGCCCACGGCTGCTGAAATACCTCGCCAGCCGCCACCTTCGAGAAATGGCCTGCCTCGTTGCGAAGCAGCAACGGTGGCTCTAGATACCGCAGGTTGGGAGCGGTCTTCTCGATCGTATCCATGACATGCGATTGTGCGACGAAAAGATCCTTCCACCCGTCGTTGTCATAATCGAAGAAGCGAGTGCTCCAGCCCGAGAATGCAAGGCTTGCTCTGCCCAGGCCCGAGCGGTTCGTCACGTCCCGAAATGTGCTATCCCCATTGTTGTGGAACAACATGTAGCGCTCGTTGGAAAGATCAGTAACGATAATGTCCGGTAGCCCATCGTTATCGTAGTCACTGAAGTCTGTGCCCATTCCCGCAAAGGTCTTCCCGTCCTCGTTGTAACCGACGCCGGCTACGAGGCCGACCTCAGCGAAAGTGCCGTTTCCATTGTTGTGGTACAGAAAGCACTGCACGGAATCGTTGGCGACAAAAATATCAGTGAGACCGTCGCCGTCGTAATCGGCAAAACTCACTCCCAGGCTTTTGCCGTCCGGATTCGCTATACCGGCTTTGGCCGAGACATCGGTGAAAGTGCCGTCGCCGTTATTGTGATAGAGGATGTTTGTCACACCGTCGTAATTGTCGGGATGGCAGTAGGCGCGAAAGCCGGGTTTCTGTTCTCCACAATAGCGATTGCTCTTGAATGTCCAGTCCACGTACCGCGTAACAAACAGGTCGAGCTTGCCATCGTTGTCGTAATCGAAAAATCCTGCACTTGCGCTCCATCCTCCCGCGCCAACACCAGCTTTGGCGGTGACATCGGTAAAGGTCCCATTTCTATTGTTGTGATAAAGGGTGTTGCCACCATAGCCGGTTACGTAAATGTCCTCGAATCCGTCGTTGTCATAGTCACCGACTGCAACCCCCATGCCGTAGTGATTTTGCGGCATTCCGGTCAGGCCGGCCCCCTCGGTCACGTCGGTGAAGGTGCCATCCGGGGTTTGATGAAATAGACGGTTCCAGAACTTCGGGTCTGACTTGTCCGGCAGCTTGCCTTCGGGCACGGGATCGGCGAGGTATGCACCATTGACAAAGAAAATATCCAGCCTTCCGTCGTTGTCGTAATCCAGAAAAGCGACCCCCCCGCCCATCGTCTCAATCAGGTACTTATTCGAGGTGGCTGAGTTCTCTTGCTTGAAATTAACTCCAACTTCCCGAGTGACATCGGTGAAGCGTATCGATGGAATCTGTGCCGAGTCTATCCCCCAGAAACCGAAGGCACAGAGAGCCATCCAATAGCCCGCTTTTCCGAATCTCCCCATTATGGCTCAGCGAGGTTTCCGCGAATCGACGATTCCCTTGCTTTCTTGCACAACCAACAACTGATTGGCCGGCAGATTCTTGAACGTCTCCTTCAAGCCCGAAGGCCACTTGATTTCGAGACTGTCGACTTTGCTCGCTTTACCGAGGCCGAAGTGCAGACGTAAATCATTTTGCGAGTAATAGCTCGATCCGCTCATCACCTCATCGATTTGGTTGTGTCCACCACTCGTGATCTTCACGCGCGCACCAATGGCAGAGCGACTGGACCGCGTACCGATACACTTGACAATGATCCAGTTATTCCGGTTGCCGCCGTCATTCCGCAGAAGCGTGGGCGGCCCGTCAAGATTATTGATCACCACATCCACATCTCCGTCGTTATCAAAATCGCCGAATGCACAACCGCGCGCAACATTCTCCGCCCTAATCGCGGGCCCGGCCTGCAGGGATACATCTTCGAAACGGCCATTCCCCAAATTACGGTAGAGGATCTTCGGTTCCCGGTAAGTGATATGTAGCTTGCGCTTGGCAATTTGCGAGTAGACGTGACCATTGGCGACAAACAAGTCCTTCCATCCGTCGTTATCGAAATCCAGAAAACCCACGCCAAAGCCGAGATACTTGCGGTTGATTCCGAGTCCCGCCCTGATGCTGGCATCTTCAAAGGCGCCATTCCCATAGTTGCGGTACAAGGTTGTCACTTGTTCCGAGAAATTCGTGCGCACGATGTCTAACCAGCCATCGCCGTCGAAATCGCCTACGCCGACACCCATTCCTGATAGCGCCACGCCATTTTCATCGAAGGCGCATCCGGCGGGAACGCCGACTTCGCGGAATGTGCCATCGTGGTTGTTACGATAGAGCAGGCTGGGAGCGCTATCGCAGGCGACATAAATATCAGGCCAGCCGTCATTGTCAAAATCTGCCACGGCAGCACCCATTCCGTACGATCCGCCTGGCCGCCAATTACTGTTCACGAAGACCATCGACGCTGGCCCGCGTGGACGGCCGATGCCAGATGTCTCTGAAACGTCACTGAACGTGCCGTCCCCGCGATTGCGATACAGAATGTTGGTCCCGCCCGCGAAACCCAGTGGTCCGCAAGGAACCGGGATGTCGTTATATTGGCAGTACACGGCCGCGCCCGGTTTGGGCGCATGAGCAGGATCAAAATTAACGTAATTCGCCACAAACAAATCCAAGTGACCATCTCGGTCGTAATCGAGAAAGCAGCAGCCTGCGCCCCAGCGGTCTCCTGCACCGGCCACACCGGCCTTGTCTGACACGTCGGTAAACGTGCCGTCTCCGTTGTTGTGGTACAGCACGTTATGCCCGAAGTAGGTCACAAACAGGTCATCGAATCCGTCGTTGTCATAATCTCCCACGCAGCAGGCTTGTCCCCATCCCGAATGCGTTAGGCCCGCCTCGGCCGTCACATCGGTGAATGTTCCGTCGTGGTTGTTGCGAAATAAGTAGCTGGTGGGTCCCCGGCCGCTGCTAGGGGGCTGTCGAGTCGTGCCATTTACCAGAAAAATGTCCAACCAGCCATCGTTATCGTAGTCAAACAGCGCCACGCCGCAGCCCATCTCTTCGAGGAGGAGCTGCTTGTCGGTTGAGTTGCCGCAAACGTTTAGGGCACGGGCGAGACCGGCCGATGCTGTCACATCGGTGAACATCACTTCGAAGGAGGGCTCAGCGCAGAACAGGCGCTGCGCAGGCGATCCCAGCATCAACGCGATCCCTGATTTCCCTGCTAGTCTTATGAAGTCACGGCGCGAAGGCGCCAGGCCCCCACTACTCACGCCGGCCTCCAGCTGACGGCGTGCTGGAAGCTTTGGAAGCATTTCGGCGCAGCTTGTCTAATTCGGCGTTCTCGCGATCCAGTCGCCGGAACGATTCCAGCGCTTTCTCGCTTTCCGCGGTCTTTCCCAGCCGCCGATACATCCCGGCCAGCACGTAATAATAAGAGGATGAGCGCGAGTTCAAGGCGATGGCGTGCTCCAGTGAATCAGCCGCATCCTGTGTACGTCCCTCGAGCTCTGCCGCCCGCGCTTTCTGGAACCAAGCCCGGTCGGACTTCGGATCCAGATCCAAGGCCTTTTGCGCGTATTCAAGGGCCCTGGCCGAATCCCCAGTGCGGTTATAGTAAGCGCTGAGATTCACATGTGCGGAGGCAAAATTCCCGTGGCGTTCCTCGTTCAGGCCGATAGCTTTCTGATAGTTCGCGACTGCGCCGGCGTCGTCACCCAAGGCCTCTAGGGCGAAACCTAGAGCGTCCAGGGCCTCTACGTAGGAGGGATTCAGACGCAGTGCCTCTTGAAACTCTTTCCGAGCATTCTCCCAATTGTCCTCGATCGAGAAGAGCTTGCCGAGGTCGTAATGAATTTCGGCGGAGCCTGGCTCATAACGGATTCCCTGCTCAAACTCTGTTTGCGCTGCGTCGAATCGGCCGATGATCATCAGATCGCGCCCAAGAATCTTGTGCGCCTCAGCATTGCGGATGTCGAGTTGGAGCGACTGCGCCAGCGACTGAATGGATTCCCCGACCTCCTTCTGCGCGAACTGGGTGTAGCCAAGGGCGTACCAACCCCAGGACGATGTCGGCCGCTCTTTCACGTAATTCGCCAACAGGGGCTCGACTTCCGCAAATCGGTTCTGCCGAATGTAATCTTCAAACTCTGAAACTCTTGCCGGGTCGTCGTCGTGAGCTGAGAGTTTGACGGTCTGGCTTGGACTCTCCGGGATCGTCAGCCTGTCCAGTCCCTCCTTTGCAGCCTGATCACCGGGATTCAGATCCAGCGCTTTACGATAAGCGGCGGCGGCCGCTTTCGTGTCATTCTGCTTCTGCAGCACGATACCCAAGTAGCGCTGTGCGTCCCCGGACTCAGGTGCAAGCTTGAACGCATGGCGAAACTTCGCCGCCGCTTCGTCCAGCTCGCCCTTGTCGAGGGCGGCGCGGCCTTCAGAGATATCGACATTCGCATTCTGTATGCGTTCGTCGGCCGCAGAAAGCTCCCGCCCCTTCTGGAGTTCCGTGGTCGCTTCCTCTTTGTTCCCTGATCGCGCCAGAGCCAACCCAAGCTGGTAGTGTGCTTCCCCGCTCTGCGGTTCTAGCCGAGACGCTTCCTGCAGCTCTCCGACGGCCTCCAGCACTTTGCCGTCATGAAGGAGTGCTTTGCCCAGGGCCAGGTAGGCCGGCGCAAAAGTCGGCGCCATCGAGACTACCTTCTTCAGTTGCTCTATCTCCTTGGCCGAACCGTGGCTGGGGCTGGCGCCGTAGGCTTCCGCCAAATTGAATTGCGCCTTCACGGAAGCGGGATTCCAGGAAACAGCTTTCTCGAGCTCGACGATCGCCTGCTCAACATCGTTGGGGGTTAGCGTCGCGCCCAGGTTCGCGTGAGCTTCGGCGAAATCCGGACGAATCCGTATTGCCTCCCGGAATTCTGCAACCGCAGCATCGTCTTGCTCGGACTGCGCCAGCACGAGTCCGATATTGTTGTGTGCCTCGGCAAAATCGGGACGCAGCCGAACCGCTTCCCTGAATTCCGCGAGAACCTGCACACTGTCCGCCCCCTTGCGTCCTAACAGGAGACCCAACATGTTATGCGCATCAGCTCGCGCGGCGCTCTTGGTCAAAGCTTCGCGAAGCCCGGCGATGGCAGTGTCCCAATCGGGTATGGGCAGAGAAGAAGAAGCGTTCAATCCTGCTTCAAATTGTCCCAATGCCCGATCGAGGTCTCCCGTTCGCAGCAAAATGCTGCCCAGATCGATGTAAGTGGCGGTTGTGGGCGGTAAAAGAGCGACTGCGCGTTGCAGACTGCGTCGCGCGCCGGGAAGATCGCCGGCGTCCCGCAACGCGTTACCGAGAAACTCATAGCTGGCGCCGGCAGCCGGATCGAGCCGCACGCTTTCTTTCAGTTCAGAAATCGCTTTGTCTTGGGAGCCGCTGTACCAGAGGGCGACACCCAAGTTGTAATGAGCATCGGACGATTCAGGCCGTAAAGTGACGGCGCGCTGCAATTCTTCTATCGCTGCAGGCAAGTCGCCCTGCTGACCGAGGATGTAGCCCAGAAGATTGTGCGCATCAGCATGCCGATCATCCTGGTGGAGGGCTTCCAGTAATTGCTGTTTGGCCCCGTTCAGATCTCCCTTGGCTGCAGCTTCTTGGGCGCGCTTGTACAGGATGTCGGCGGGACCAGCGCCTTGCGGAGTCGCCTCCCGCGTGGACGCACTCTGCTGCTTCAGGACTAATCCAAGACTGTAGTAGCCCTCGTATAGCTCGGGGTCAATCGCGAGGGCTTTTTCGAAGGCTGCGATTGCGCCCTCCAGATCGCCGCTTTGACGCAAGGTCTGACCGATTTGGTAGTGAACGTTGGCGCTGCCGGGCTGGGCCTTTGCGACACGACGAAAGTGTACCAGCGCGCCCTCAGCATCGCCTGTCTCGCGCAGGGCAACACCCAGGTCCGTATCCGCAGCCAAGTTGTTCGGCTCCAGTGCTAGTGCCCTGCGAAAGTCCCTGATTGCCTCGGAGAGGTCACCACTTCTCGCCTGCGCCGAACCCAAATTGATATATGCGCGCACGAACTTCCTGTTAAGCGAGATGGCCTTCTTGAACTCAACCACGGCTCCGGCCAGATCGGCCCTCTGCATCAAAGCGACCCCTAGCCAGTTGTGCGCCTCCGCCGATCTCGGTCCCACGTTCACCGCATGCCGGAAAGCACTTAGGGCATGCTCGTAATCATTCCTGTCCCAATAAGCCAAGCCTAGTGCGATATGCAGCTTGGGATCGAAGGGATGCTGCTTAGTTGCAGTTTCTAGCGAGCCAACAGACGCGGCGGCCTTCTCCGCCTTCTGGGAGAGTGCCGGAGGCCAGGAGAGCGCAAGCAGGGCGGGAACCGCAAAACCGCGAAAGATCCTGGGTATACAACTCATTGATTGGGGTCCAATAGTCGAAGCTGTAGGTGCGAGGTTTCTTCATCTTCCTTGCGAAGTGACTTCGCGATTTCAAGCTGCTTATCTGCCTCATTCTTCTTTCCCATTCGCGCCAGCAGCAGACCAAGCTGGTAGTTTGCTTTCACAGACTTGGGATTCAGGCGAATCGCTTCCTCGAGATTGCGCTCTGCCTCGGCATAGTGATTTTCGCTCATGAGCAAGGTACCGAGAGCCTCGCGAGCGGAAGCGTGTTCCGGGTGCCGCTGCAGCAATTGTTCGAGCGTTCGGATAGCCTCGGGTTCGTCCTGCTGGTCTCGGGCGACCAAAGCAAGGTAATAGTAGGACCCTACCTGATCTGGCTGCAGACGGACGCTTTCCCGCAGATGCGCTGCCGCATTTTTCAGGTGTCCCTCCAAATACAAGACAGCTCCCAGCGCGTATTGCAGTTGGGGATCGTTCTGCCGAGTCTTGAGAAGGGATTGGAGAAGGCCCTCGGCCGCCTCGAACTCACGCTTACCGGTTTTAGCAGCGGCTAAGGTGTATTGATACTGCGGATCTTGAGGCCGCAAGCTGGCCGCCTTGGTGAGCGCCGTCTCGGCATCTTCCAACAGATCCATCTTCAAACATACACGGCCGAAGCCCAGCAGAATCTCCGGGTCCTCTGGCTCAAGTTTCTTCGCGCGGAGCCAGTAAGAGAGCGAGCGCTCCAGTTCGCCCCGGCGCTCCGCGATGTCGGCGGCCTGCCGCAGCGCTGGAAGAGACTGCGAATTCAAGGCGAGGGCCCCGTCATAGCTTTCAAGAGCGCGTGCGAGATCTTTCTTCAACGCATAAGCGCCCGCCAGGTTGAAGGCTAGCTCATAGGACGGTGGACCGGCCAGCTTAGTCCGCTCCAGAACTTCGACGGCCTCGGAAACCGCCCCACCATCTGCCAGCAGCAAGGCAAATTTAATGGACCACTGGGGAGGAGGAATGTGGTCGAGACGCGCCCAGTCCTGTGCCAAGTCTGCCGCGGCTTCAGTTTTTTGAAGTTTCGCGAAATCCGTCGCCAACACCAGCAGCCCGTCGGGAGACTGTTTCAGCTTCGGAAGAACCGGCTTTGCCAAAGCTAGCGATTCCCGATAGTTTTCCTTCTCAGTCTCCGCGCGTGCCAAGGCCAATCGTGCGGCGGTGTTCGACGGATCCAAGGTCAAGACTCGGCGAAACAGGGACAAGGCACGCTGACGCTTTCCCTCGAGCGTGTAAACCTCGGCGAGGCTGAGGTGCGCTCCGAGCAGGTGAGGATTCAATCGAATCGCCTCCTGCAAAAGGCTGGCGCTCTCCTCCAGTCGTTTCTGCTGGAAGCGAATGGTCCCCAGGACCGAGCAAGCCACGGCGCGAGTTTGCGGGTCCTTGAGGGCGAGCCGCGCTTGTTGATCGGCCTCCTCAAGCCGCCCCTTGTCAACCAGCTCGGCCGCTTTTTGGAGGGCGTCTCGCGAGTTCTCTCCGAGAGCAACCGAGGCGCTCAGGAAAATCAATAAGGAAAACAAAAGAGGGAAGCAGAGCAGTGCTCCCCCCAATCTCCCCAATCTACTTCTGCACTCCCGGTTAGAACAGGTTACTGCCACGGTTCCTTCGCCCCTGCCAGAGGCGAAGCTTATTCCCTATCCAATTAGAAATCAAACCTCAAAGCGAACTGAATCGAGCGCGGCGAGTTGCACTGCGTATTCACCGTCCCGAAGCTGCCGGCGCTGAAGTTCGTATCCGGGTCACAGAAATCGGTGCGGTTGAAGAGGTTACCGAACTGGGCCTCGAACTTCATGTCGAGGCGCTCATACAGTCGGAAGACCTTGAAGATGTTCACGTCTTCACTATAGGTTGGGAAGCCCCGCACCGATTCGTCGCGCCTGGGTGCGTTACCCATCTGCAGCGAACCGGGATCGACCCACGCCGCTTTATTGAAGTAGTTCTGCGTGGCCGGGTTGAAGTTCCCGCTTCTGCTGGCGACTCCGCCCGTGGCCTTCACGCGGTTGGGGCGCTTCTGGCCGTTGAAGAGGAAGCCCCCGAGGTCGTTGTTCATAAAGATGTTCAGCGGGCGGCCACTTTCGTACCGTAACACTCCGGCTAAGTTCCAGCCTCCCAGGACAGCTCCAGCAGCGCCCTTGAAGTGTTTAGCTCCGGGAACTTCCCAATTAAAGCCCACTAGGAACACGTTTGGAACATCGTCGGAGCTAACTCCCCACTCGCTGGTGGCGAGGGGATTCTGCACCGTGGCATTAATGCCCTCGCCTCCTTGTGAACTCTCCGCTCCGTTCGTGACCAGATGCGAGCGGGTGTAGCCCAGACGGAACTGAAGTCCCCGCGACAAGCGTCGCTCCAGAACCACCTCCAGAGCGTTGTACAGACTTGCTCCCGTAGGAACATCGCGCCAATTGATGTTCTGGTACTGCGGAAAGCGCCGGAAGGCCTGGGCCACATTTCCTTTGAATGACGCATACGGCAACCGGACTACGCCTTGGCAGACATTGTTTACCGCAACCGAGCTGTTGCAGTCTGAGTTCAAGACAGCTTCGCCCAGGGCCAGGATGGCTGGATTATTCATATTGGCCGCCAGACCCATACGTTGCCAGTGGTCGGTTAGGCGCGTGCCTCGGTTCGCAATATAAGAAACGTCCAAGCGCATGTTGTTGGTGATCTCGCGCTCCACGGTCACAGACCAGTTCTGGTAACGCGGCAGCGTCAACCCATTCTTTGCCACCGCAATCGGAGCGCCACCATTGGAGATAGTCGGATCAATGAACGGTGGGAACTTGATTATATTCTGCGCGAACCCCTGGTCCAGATGGAAAGCGGGGTCTCGGCCATTGTTTGTTGTTTGAGTGAATGGATTGGAGGAGAACCCAAGCGTGGGTCCCCCGATGAATTGAGCGTAAGAAACCCCGGAGTAGTAAATGCCGTAGCCTCCGCGTATGGCCGTCTTGTCACCTACGCGATAGGCAAAACCGAACCGCGGGCCAAGGTTGTCCAGGCCCGGATCCTCAAATGTTCGCCTCCCCGACCGTCCCGGCCCCTTTCCCGCGAAAATTATGGCGCCGGGGATACCGTCAGCACCGGGATTTGGGGTGTTGGGATCGAAAGTTGAATACTGATCGTGCATTTCGGTGCGTGCGGTTTGGTAATCGAACCGCAGCCCCAAATTCAGGGTCAGGCGGTTGTTGACCTTCCACTCGTCATTGATCCACGGGGCGAAGTACGCTTCGTGGAACGTAGGATGAACGGGTATGGTCTGGTCCGAAGAATGCACTTGACCGAGCAGCATTGAAGCGAACGAGTTGCCAGTGCTGCCGGGTAGAACATTGCCCGTGGCATCGTAGCCGGCTGTCTCCAGGTTGTTGAAGACAAAATGGCCGGCCTGGTCGCCGGTAGCCCACCCAGCCAATGGGAACTGGTGCCACCGGTATTCAAACCCCACCTTGAAGGTGTGTTTACCCCGCTGCCAGGACAAGTCATCGGAGAACTGCCAGCGGTTGTTGGTCTCGAAGCCGAACTTCGGCCAGCCATACGTACCCAGGGAGTTGTAGGGAACCGTCCCCTGGAAATCGATGAGGGGCGGCCCCCCGGTGTTGTCGAGAATGCCGCTGCCACCATTAGGTGAGCCCGGGGTCCCGACTCCTTGCCACAGCAGTGTGGGCCAACCCACGCCTGCGGACAGGGGGTTTCCGCCCATGAACCACCGGTCCCACGCGACCGTGCTGTGGTTCAGCAAATTCGTGTTGATAATCCAGTCGAACTGCATGTTGGCGTGATGGGTGACAATGCGCTGGTAAAAGCCGTCGCCGTAGTAGGTGTTGTTCTTCTGCGGCTCGGTCGCACCGTCAAACTGCGTTTTGCAGCCGCCAACCTCCCCGCAGTTTCGGATGGAGGGACGATGGTTCCAGTAAAAGCTTTCGTGCATGCGGAAATTCGGCGTCAGCGTCTGGTCCACACGGAACATGATGTTGCGCGCATTCAGCAGCCAGGTCTGGTCACCGGCTGGATTGCCCGCGACGTTAAAAGCTACACCGGGTCGGTCGGGGTGGACCATCAGTGCTGCGATGCGGGAAGCCACCACACTTAGGTTCGGGTCATTCGCTGGAATGATGTTCCCGGGGTAGGGATCTCGGACGGTAGCGGTACGGGGCGCCGTAATCCCGGTGCAAGGGTCGGTGAAAGCGGGATTCGTAAAACTGGCGACTGTACTATTCGGGTCGTATACTTGGCCCGCGATCATCTGCCGACCCTTAACGTCAAGCAGAGGAACCGTGCTGCCTGCATTCGTGGTCCCCTTCGGGCACACCATCGTAAGTGACGAACCGAGAATCTCACTGAAGTTGCCAGACTTCATCAAGTCGGTGGGTGTGGTGTTGCCGAAACCGGGCAGGACGCCGGAGCGGAAACGCGTCCAATCGATGTTAACAAAGAAGTGTGTCTTATTGTGTCCGTCATAGACTCTTGGAATGACCACAGGGCCGCCAAGGGTGAACCCGAAGTTGTTGTTGCGGTATGGCGTCTTACCCGCCCTGCCGAAGTAGCCGGCAGAGTTGAGCGCATCATTCCCAAAGTACTCGTAGGCGCTGCCGTGAAGGGTGTTGGTGCCCGACTTGGAAGTGTACTCGATGAAACCGCCGCTGGTGTGACCATACTGAGCCGAATAAGTCGTAGTAATGACCTTTACTTCCTGCACCGCCTCTACTGAGGGCGCGCTTTCCTGACTCTGCTGGTGTCCTTCCGCATAGCCGAACGCGGCGCCGTCGAAGAAGTTCTCCGTGGCCCGAGTCTGCCCGCCATTGATGCGGGAATTGAACTGGCTGCCACGAAACATCGGATCACCGTTGGGTTTCATGGGCAGATAGCCGGGTTGCATCTGCAGAACCGATTCGGCCAAGCGGACATCAGCCCCCATGACGACGGGCAAGGCTTTGTAATAGTTCTCGTCAACGGTGTGGCTGACGTCGGCAGTGGTGGTATTGAGGGTCTCGACCTCGCCCTTCACTTCGACCGTCTCGTTTACTGCGCCGACAGCCAGCGTGATGTCCTGGCGTATGGTCTCGGCGCCCACTACCTGGACGCCGGTGCGAAGCGCGGTCTTGAAGCCGGGATGGTCGACCGTTATGGAATAGGTACCCAGAACCAGGGGGGGAGTCGTAAAGGCTCCGGCGTCGTTGGTTGAGAGAACAGTGTCAACGCCGGTGCCGTCGTTGTGCACTTTGACCGATGCACCCACAACACTGGAACCGGTCGGATCAGTCACAATTCCGGTGATGATGCCGCGGTCAGCACGCTGTGCCTGAACCGAACTCACCAGGCCAATGAAAGCGACGAATACAGCAAGCCACACAACCCGGTTGGGTGTTCTCATGGTATCCCCCACCAGCTCCGTTTGTTGGACACGCATTGTTGTTGGGTAAACGATTACCGCGATGGCGTCGGAGAATATTCCCGACTCGATTGATTGTCAAGAAAAATCTAGTACTTTTATACTAGCGTTCCTGGACGTCGCTTTCTGCCTTACTTATTGGCACGCAACGCACTATATGGAATGCTATCTGCAACTTGGAGCGAAGGGACCTCGGAACTTCGCGGGCGACGCTAAGGTAATCTAGGCAGTCATCACATGTTGCGCGGCCGTAGGAAGCCTCCCCACAGAAAGCACAAGAGAGAGGGAGGAAAGAACTCGTTTTCTGAATTTTTGGCTGGTAGTTGGCAAGGATTCACGCCTTGGCCCTAGCCCGCGATTCGTACCCACTCCCCAGACCGTTCAACCGAAGTCCCTATCTCGCGGAGAAGCTGTAGACGGTAACGCGGTGGAACCTCTGGCCTGGCTTCAACTCCGTCGTGGGAAAGGCTGGATGATTCGGAGAATCGGGAAAGTGCTGCGTTTCCAGACATAGCCCACTGCGATGCTGATAGGCCACGCCACCTTTTCCCTTGATCGTTCCATCGAGAAAGTTGCCGCTGTAAAACTGGATACCGGGTTGATCGGTGAGAACGCGCAGCACGCGCCCTGAGTTCGGCTCGTACACTTGCGCGGCCTCTGCCAGGGTTCCGCCTTTCGCGTCCAGCACCCAATTGTGGTCGTAACCATGGCCGCGATGGAGTTGCTCATTGTCGGCGTCGATGCGGTCCCCGATAGCCGTCGGCTTGCGGAAGTCAAAAGGCGTTGATTCAACTGACTTGAGTTCGCCCGTCGGAATCAGGGTCGCATCGACCGGAGTAAACCGAGAAGCATGAAGCGTCAGTTGATGCCCGAGGACGTCGCCATTCCCCTGCCCTGCCAGGTTGAAATACGAATGATTCGTAAGATTGAGGACAGTATCATTGTCCGTGGTCGCGGAGTAGTCAATGCGCAGGTTTCCATTCACCAGGGTATAGCGAACCACGGTCGTCAGATTTCCTGGGTAACCGGCTTCTCCGTCCTTGCTCAGATAAGTCAGCTCAACTCCGTTTGCGATCGTCTTCCCTTTCCAGACCACATTGTTGAAGCCATGCGTGCCGCCGTGGAGAGAATTGTCCCCATCGTTCTTGGGGACCTCGTACTTCTTTCCATTCAACGCAAAACTAGCGTGAGCGATTCGATTCGCGTAGCGGCCGATCAGCGCGCCAAAAAACGCGGTGCCCTTATTATTGTTGTTCGCGACATAGCCGTCGAGATTGTCGAATCCCAGCACGACGTCCGCGGCCTTACCCTGCCGGTCGGGAGCCTTCAGCGAAACCACGGTTCCGCCATAAGTCATAATCCGGGCTTCGACCCGCCCGTCGTTTAACGTGTAAATTTCGACGGGAGTTCCGTCCGGCAATTTTCCAAATTCTTGTGAGGTCACGTTGGTTTTGGCCTCCGCCGCAATGGTACACAGAATGAGCGCGATCAAGCCGACCGTAATCGTCATTAAGATTTTCATGAATTCCCCGTTGACATGTGGCAATTTCAATCGCCGGCAGACCGCAAGGCAACCTCATTCCGACGATTCGATGCTTCAGACTTATCCTGCCTCCGCGGTTCTCCGAATCCAGCAAGTTGAATCAATTTCGGTAGGACGTCGCCAAACTCTTTTGCTTCGGGTTGTCCGAAAGCAAAATACAGTTTGCTGTAGAGCCCATAGAGTTCATCGTAAACAGACTGTTCCGACCGGTCAGGCTGATAGACCTTGTGAGGCGGACAGATCTTGTCTTGCGCCTCCTCAATTGTCTTGAAGGTTCCGGCTGCCAGGAGGGCAAAAATTGCCGAGCCCAGACTGGTGACGCTCTTGCTGGGAACCAGGACCGGCCTCCCCAGCACATTTGCATAGACCTGATTGAGAACCTCGTTCTTCTGAGGAATGCCGCCGGCATTGATAATGCGGCGGATGTGCACCCCGTGCTTCTCCATGCGGTCCAGAATAACGCGCGTGTGGAGCGCCGTCCCTTCAATGGCGGCAAACAACTCGTCCTGCGCGGTGCTCTGTAAGTTCCAGCCCATCGTGATGCCACGCAAATTAGGATTGACCAGGACGGTGCGGTCGCCGTTATCCCAGGTGAGCCGGAGCAGGCCTGTCTGTCCGGCGCGGTACTTCTCCAGTCCCCGGCTCAAGGTCTGGACATCGGTGCTAGCGCGAGTGGCAATGGCGCTGAAGGTATCTCCGACGGCGGATAAACCCGCTTCGAATCCCGTCCGCTGGGGATGCACGCTTCCCTGCACCACACCGCAAACTCCGGGCACCAGGTTCACGGAAGGAGTAATCCCGATAATGCAGGTAGACGTACCGACGACATTCACAACATCATCGGTGCGACAGCCGGCACCGATGGCATCCCAATGCGCATCGAAAGCGCCTACCGGGACGGGAATGCCGGCCTTGAGCCCCAACTTCTCGGCCCAGTGTGGCGAGAGCCGTCCCGCGATCTGATCTGAGGTGGCGTATTCGCCGGCAAGTTTCTCGCGTACCCCCGCGAAAAGTGGATCTACCTTGACCAGGAATTCTTCAGGGGGCAGCCCGCCCAATTTCGCGTTCCAGAGCCACTTGTGGCCCATGGCGCAAATGCTGCGCTTGACCTTTTTTGCGTCGCTGATGCCACAGAGCGTGGCGGCGACCATGTCGCAGTGTTCGAAAGCCGAGACAAACTGCGAGCGCTTGTCCGGGTTGTGACGCAACCAGTGCAGGAGTTTTGAGAAACCCCACTCGGAGGAGTACACGCCACCGCACCACTGAATCGCTTCCAGACCTTCGCGGTGAGCAGCCTCCGTGATCTCGGCGGCTTCGCCTTTGGCGCGGTGATCACACCACAAGTAGTACTCGCCGAGCGGGGTCAGCTTTTCTCCCACAGGGATTACGCTGGAGCCGGTGGTATCAAGAGCGATGGCTTCCACCTGTTCTCCGCGAATCCGGGCCTTGCCGACGGCCTCGGAGGTCGCGGTTACTAGTCCCTTGAGATGGTCTTCATGCGATTGCGTGGCATATTCCGGGTCTTCTCGCTTGCGATGTAGAGGATATTCAGCCACAGCCGACTCCAGCAGCCCTCGTTCGCTGTCCACAAGCGACACGCGTACGCTGAGAGTGCCAAAGTCGACTCCGGCGACGATCGCCATCAGCAAGCTCCGTTGGGTGAAGCGTGCCAGTACGTTTGCCAGCCCAGGTAGCGCGTAGCTGCCTCATGGACTGAAGCCGCGACCGTCGAAAGATTCGCAGCCACGTGATGCTCGAAGCCCTCGCGGCAGATATAGTGCAGCAATTTTTGCATCTCAGGAATTTCGACTACGCCTGCTCCACCGAACGTGTTCAGCGGATCGTCGGTAAAACGGCCCTCCCCTACGTAGCCGCGCATCTTGCCTGAAGTGTCGTCGGTGGAGAATCGCGCAAAGCTCATCTTTTCCGGTCGGATCAAGCCTACGCAGGTGCCGAAGGTGTTCTCTTTGCCCACAGTCCCGGCAATGATCTCCTGGAAATCCATTTTCACCGAGCGGAAGAAATGTTTGGGCAGATTGGAGCAATGGAAACACACGGCTTTATTCGGATCGGACCCATAGTTGTTGTTCCAATCGAGCAACGCCGAAGGTGTTCCGGAAGCGAGCCTGAGAGCGTGCATGCCCAACACGCCGCAGATGTCTACCTCGCAGGCGCTCGACAGCAGCTCGTTGCTCATCATGCTCATCACCGTGCAGGGCACCACGCCGAGATTTTCCTCGAGCGAAGTCCAGCACTGCACTGCGCTGATAGTCACTTCTGTGGCGGCCATCCATTCATCAACCACCGCGCCCAGCTTGGCCATCTTCATCAGCGCAGGTTTCGGCACATTACTCGAATCCACGTATTTCTGAATAGCGGCGAGCTTGGCCTGCGCGGCGTCGCTGTTGTCTTTCGTGCGCTCGATACGGCCCAGCACCTCGGAGAGGTCCAGGGTCTCAATCGAGATACCCTGGGATTCCAGAATCTTCTCGCTGTAGCGCACGGTGTTGAATGCTGTCGGGCGCGCGCCAATGGCCCCAACGCGCAGATTGCGAAAACCCTTCACTACCCGGCACACCGGCGCGAACCACGCTAGATCGCGCGCGAATTCTGCCGAGTCAGGACTCTCGGTGTGCAGGCTCGTAATCGAGTAGGGGATGCCGTATTGCCGCAGATTGTTGCAGGCTGACATCTTGCCGCAAAAGCTGTCACGTCGGGCAGCGATCGTCATCTTTTGTGGATCATCGGGAGTCGCCTGAACCAGAACGGGAGCCTTGAGATCGGCCAGACGTAAGGTATCTGCGATGGCCCGCTCGTCGCCGAAATTCGGCAGGGTTACGATTACCCCGTCAATGCGATCGCGATTGCGCTTGAAGAGGTCGGCACACCTCTTGGCCTCTTCACGCGTTTCCACCGCTCCATGTTTGCTTTCCTGAGGCGTGAGCGCGACTACATCCATGCCCGCCTTTTCGAGCGCCTTCAACATCTCGTCCCGGCCGCTCTTGGCCAAATGATCGGGGAAGAAACCGCGGTTGCCTACGATGAGGCCCATCGTCATCCTGTTATTCGACATAACACATCCTTATCAAGCACGCTTCAGGGCTCCCTCTTGGGCGCGAAGCGAATACAAAAGAAGAGTCCCAGCGCCAGCAACACGGCTCCCCACCACACACTGGCATGCAATCGGAAGAGCACTACCGGATTGGCAGGCGGATGAACGATCTCCCATATGCCTGCCGCAGTAATCAGAACACCGTTGACCAAAAGAGAGATGCCGGCAAACAACCAGATCGGGAGTTCGCGTCGCATGTTCTTCATTATTTAACCATCACCACACCAGGATGTTCATCACGACAAACGCGATGCCCACCACCGTCGCCCAGAATGCCGGCCGATGGAATAGTGGATACTTCCCCTGTTCAGGGATTTTCGTCACGCCATAAACCAGGCCGTCCAATTCACTCTCCGGCTTCGGTGAGGTCAGATAGCTGACCACAACCGTCACCAGCACGCACACGACCCACGACCATAAGGCGCGATACATGTTCTCGGCCATATCGCGCGCGTTGGGAGAAAGCGCCACGTAGCGCAGCGCGGTATGGTCTACTTTCACCCAGGCGTACATGCCAATAGAGGAGAGCGTTCCCGCCAACAATCCCCAGAAACCAGCGGGCCCGGTCGCTCGCTTCCACAGCATCCCCAGAAGTACAGTGCCGAACAGCGGTGCGATGAAGAAGCTGAACAGCGCTTGCACGTAATCCATGATGCTGGCAAACTGCATCACGAGATAAGCCGTACCGACGCTAATCAACACGCCCACGATCGTTGTCCAGCGCCCCACATTGACATAGTGGTGGTCACTGCCATCCTTGTTAATCAGGGCGCGATAGATGTCATAGGTCCATACCGTGGTAAACGCGCTCACGTTACCGGCCATGCCCGACATAAATCCTGCAATGAGAGCGGTAATCCCTAATCCCAGCAATCCCGGGCCGCAGTAGCGAGCCAGCATCAAGGGCAGTACTTCGTTATAGCTGTGCCCGCCGCTGGCCACTGCGGCGGTTTCCCCGGTAAGCTTCGTCGGCAGGACAGCCAATGCCAGCAATCCCGGGAGAATGACGATGAACGGCACCAGACTCTTGAACGCCGCTCCGATGATGGGCGCCATTTCCGCCGCTCGCATGTCCTTGGCGGAAAGCACGCGCTGCACCACCAGAAAGTCTGTTGTCCAGTAGCCAAACGAGATCACGAAGCCTAACCCGAACACGATGCCGGTCCAGTGAATACCCATGGGGTTATCGGTGAACGAGCCCAAGGTGGACCACAAGTGCGTGTACTGAGGGGAGGCATTGTGGGCGATTTGCAGCTTTAGGTTATTCCAGCCACCGGCTTCGATTAAGCCGAGAATGGGGATGAGTAGCGCTCCCGCCCAGATCAGAATGAATTGCAACACTTCGTTGAAGATCGCTGAGCGCAGGCCGCCCAGTGCCACGTAAATGGCCACCGTGAGAGACGAAACCCAGATGCTGAAGTGGATGTCCCAACCCAGCACCACCTTCATGACCAGGGCCATGGAATACATGTTGATGCCGCTCATCAACACGGTCATGAAGGCAAAGGAAATGGCTGAAAGCGCGCGGCTGCTCTCTCCAAAGCGCAGCTTCAGATAGCCCGGCACTGAGTGCGTTCGGGAAATGTAGTAGAAAGGCATCATTACCAGCGCCAGAAACAGCATCGCGGGAATGGCCCCGATCCAATACCAATGCGTGGCCAGAATGCCGTACTGGTAAGCCGCTGCCGCCCAGCCCATCAGTTCCAGAGAACCCAGGTTGGCTGATAAAAAACTGAGGCCTGCGATCCAGGCAGTCATCTCCCGGCCGGCCATGAAGAAGTCTTCGCCCGTGCGTGCGCGACCTCGCAGATACCACCCGATGCCCAGCACCAAAGCGAAATAGAAGACGACAATTACCAGGTCAACGGGGGAAAGGCTCACCAGCCGGGGTGCAGCATAGAGCGCCAAGAATGGCATCAGTTTCCTTTCCTGGTCTGGCCGTAGTAGGCGTCCTTACCGTGTTTGCGCAGATAGTGTTTGTCATGCAGAGTGCTGCCGATGGGCTGCGCGGCGCTGTTCAGCGTCACCGTAAAATAGGCCATGCGGGCCAGCGCTTCCAAGATGACGGCATTGTGGGCCGCTGTTGCAGGATCCGGTCCCCATGTGAAGGGACCATGATTCGCGACTAGGATGCCCGGAGTGGCCGAGGCATTGTGTCTTTTCAGTGCCCGCACGATTACGTGTCCCGTGTTTTTCTCGTACTCGTCTGCAATCTCATCGTTCGCCATGGCGGGGGTGACAGGAACGCACCCGTGGAAATAGTCGGCGTGCGTCGTGCCGAAACACGGGATTGGCCGCTGCGCCTGCGCCCACGAGGTCGCATATTCCGAGTGCGTGTGAGCAATGCCGCCAATCGCCGGAAAAGACTGGTACAGCACCAGATGTGTCGCCAGGTCCGAGGAAGGCCGCAGTTTACCCTCGACAATCTTGCCTTCAAGGTCGGTTACCACCAGATGCTCCGGCCGCATTTCTTCGTAAGGAACGCCGCTCGGTTTGATTACAACCAAGCTCTCGTCCCGCGAAATTCCGCTGGCATTCCCAAACGTATACAGCACCAGATTCTTTCGCACCAACTCCAGGTTGGCCTCGAAAACTTCTTCCCGTAGGCGTTGCAGAAGCATGTCGATTCAGAACTCGCCGAATGAGAGCGAAGCAGCCAGTAATCGTTTACCAAACGCAACACGCTAGACCAGCGCCTTCGCTTTGTCAATTCCGGCGTGCGTGCCGGCGTGCTGCGTTCTGGCTTCCTCCCGCGTCAAGCATGGCTCGATACGCGCCTCGTGGCAAGAATTGTTACAGGAATGTTAAGATAACCTCCCTCGATAAGTGCAGAAAGACCCTTTACTTCAGTTCAGCTAGTAAGCAACGCAGATTACTTATGCTCCTGGATCAAGAACGCATCAATTCTGTTTTTCAGAAAGTCGAACGGCAACTGGCCAAGATTGCTTCCAAGCCGCAGCCCGACCACGTTCACCAGTTCCGCACCTCCACACGGCGGATCGAAGCCCTGTTACAAGAACTAGTTCCCAAGCAAGATCGCAATCAGCGCAAATTGCTCAAAGAACTCTCTCAGTTGCGGCGCCGGGCAGGGCGGATTCGCGATGTGGACGTACAAGTACAGGCGCTTCTTAGCCTCAAGGCACCTCAAGAGGCAACGCTCAAAGCGGAAGTTCTCCGTTCCCTGGCGGAAATGCGCGCCAAAAGAGAAGCAAAGCTGCTCAAAGCTCTCGACAAACAGACCGTTCGCGAACTTCGAAAGCGGCTGAAGCGGGCTGCCGAGAGTCCGGAGATTCTGAAAAACGGCCGCAATCCTTTTACGGTGGCTTCTCAGATGTTGACGCGGTTGATTCGAATCTCGGATCCACCACGGGAAAAACTCCTCCACCAATATCGGATTAGAGGCAAGCGTATCCGTTACGTAGCGGAACTGGCGGGCGACAGGCCGGAAGCACGGCAAATGGTGGAGCAACTGAAGCGCACGCAGGATGCCTTGGGGGAGTGGCACGACTGGCTCACTTTGGTCGAAACCGTGCAGAAGCATGTACGTAGCGAGGCCCGGTCGCCGCTTTTGGCGGAGTTGAACAACATCACCCGAGCCAAGTTTAGAGAGGCGATTGCAGTAGTACAAGAAACAAGGTCTGAGACGTCCACTAAACCCGTTCTCATAACTCAAGCCAAGGGCGGCCGGCGCAAACCGGTGGCGTCGCAAGAACAAGCGGCCGTTGCCATTGCATGAGATTCAGTTGCAACGAAACAGAAATCATTTGATCTGGCCGCAGCCTACGGCAGCGAGAGTGTCAACAACGTACCCGAATCCGTCTCCTTCCTCTAAACTGGGGTGCTGCACCAGCTGCTGCGTTTGTTATGCCGATCTTCGCCGCGGTTGATATTGGCTCCAATTCCGTTCGCTTGAAAATCGCGCGGCTGCAAGGCCGCCGTCTGCGCGCCCTTCATGAGGACCGGGAAGTGACGCGCATGGGAGAGTCGGTTTTCCGCACTGGCTTTCTCTCGCCCGATGCCATGGCCAACACGATCAAGGTGCTTCGCCGGTTTCATCGTGTGGCACAACGGCTGGGTACCGATTCAGTCCGGGTGGTCGCGACCAGCGCCCTGCGTGATGCCCGCAATTCCCGCGCGTTTCTGGAATGGGTGCGCTCGGCGACGGGCTGGCGAGTAGAGATCATCTCGGGCCTTGAGGAAGGACGCCTCATTCACCTGGGATTGGTATCCAGCGCTAAGGTCAACTCTTTGCCCGTGCTCATGATTGACTTAGGCGGGGGCAGTTGTGAGCTGACGATCTCAGCAGGTGGTCACATTCGGGAGACGGTGAGCCTGCCTCTGGGAGCGGTTCGACTGACCAATGAGTTCTTGCAACACGATCCCCCGCGCAAATCCGAATTGGAACGGCTGCATGGATTTATTGGACGGGAACTGGGGCGAGTTGCCGATCGCATCATCAAAGCGCGTATCCATTCGATCATAGCAACCTCGGGAACGGCCGCCTCGTTATCCGCGGTTTGCCAGAAGCTCTCAAAAAACCGGGCCTCGAGCGTCACCCGGCTATACATGCAGAGGATGGCCAAGTTGCTGGTGAAATCGAATATCGAACAGCGCAGAAGATTGCCCGGTATTGGTCCCCGGCGCGCTGAGATCATTGCCGCTGGTGCGGTCGTCTATTCCGACCTGTTGGAACATTGTCACTTGCGTGGATTCCGCTATTCATCGCTAGGATTGCGCGACGGCCTGCTGGCGCAAATGGCGGCCGAGCACGGCAGCACAGCCTCGAGCAAGCAGATCGAGTCCGAGCGCCGTGATTCGATCCAGGCCGCCGTCAAGCACTACCGGGTAGACATCAGCCATGCCCTGCAAGTCCGCGATTCCGCGGTGCAGCTTTTCGACCGTTTGAAGTCCGTGCACCGTCTGCCACCACAATATCGCGAATGGCTTTCTGCTGCGGCTATGCTCTACGAGGTCGGCGATTACGTAAATCGTAACGGCCGTCACCGGCATACGTATTACATCATCTCGAATTCCGAGATTCTGGGATACACCCTTGAGCAACGGCGCATCATTGCGGCTATTGCCCGCTATCTCGGGAAGTCTCGACCCGGGCCGGCAGATGGTCCCATGAAGATACTGGCCCCAGAAGACCGCGAAAATGTTCCTAAGGCGTCTTTGCTGTTACGTCTTGCCCGCGCTTTTCATCTCGCCCGGAGTGGCGCTGTACAGAGCGTAGGCGTGCGCGTCCACGAGGCGAGTATCGAATTCCGCCTCTCGCATAAGCGCAGGATGGGCGTTGATCTGGAATTGTGGGCGATTGAGAAAGAGAAAAACTATTTCCGCGAAGTTTTTGGCCGGACACTCTCGGTCGCGCTGGCATAAACGGCGCGCAACAGTTTCGGCGTCACGCCCCACTGGAGCACGGCCGCGCTCCGGGTCGACTCGACTCTTGCCACCGCACCCTTCTTCAGCTCTACTGATGCCCGGCATCCGGTTGTGGAGATCATCCGACCGAGAAATTCGCTCAGATTGGGATTGTGCCCCACGACCATGATCGTTTCCTGCTTGGCATATTTGTTGAGGAGTTTGCGAAAATCGGCGAAGGTGGCCCCCGGGCGAAGGCTATCGTCGATCTGGATCTTGGCTTCGTAACCGATCTCGTTCCCTACCAGCGACGCCGTCTGCGTTGCCCGCTTCAGCGGGCTAGAAATAATGACGTCGACCTGCGTATCCAGTGCGGCCAGAGCGCGACCCACGTAACCGCATTGCTCGATTCCTGTGTCATCGAGACCCCGTCTTTCGTCTTTCTTAGGGTTGGCAAGGTGTTGCCCAGCGCCAGCATGCCGCAGAAAGTAGATGACCATCTGCCGTTATCGTTCCTTTCCGGCCCGCGCGCGAACTCTTCTTACTGGCGCCGCCGGAATACTGGCTAACTTACCCTTACCCTCTGCCAAGGATATGAGGAACTCCTGCGCGTTGAATTCAGCGGCCGTTTTTGCCACACGGCCGTGTTCCGCACGCTGTGCCGCGCGCAGGTAGGTTCCGTCTTTTTGAAGAATTCGAGCTTTCATGTTGTCCGCCAGGTATGTCTCCAGAATTTCCTGATGCACACGTTGGCGCAGCAGCGGGTCACGGATAGGCAGAAGAACCTCAACCCGCTCATAGAGATTGCGTGGCATCCAGTCGGCGCTACCGGTATAAATTTCCTCCTGCCCGCCGTTGGCAAAGAAGAAAATCCGGCTGTGCTCCAGGAAACGTCCGACAATGCTGCGCACACGGATCCGATCGCTCACTCCGCGTACGCCCGGACGCAGCGCACACACCCCCCTTACGATCAGGTCAATATCCACGCCCGCCTGGGAAGCCCGGTACAGAGCGGCGATGATGTTCTTGTCCAGCAAGCCATTCATCTTGGCGATGATACGCGCCGGCCGGCCCTGGCGAGCATGCTCAACTTCGCGGGCAATCAGGTTCAGGCATTTCTCTGCCAAATCGAGCGGGGAAACCAGCAGTGGATCGTAGCTGGGGTGCTCGGCGTAGGCGGTCAAGAAGGTGAAAACATCGTGAACCGCTCCCGTGATCTCGGGATCAGCAGTCATCAGGCTGAGATCCGTATAGAGTCGCGCCGTGGCCGAATTGTAGTTACCGGTACCGACGTGAGCGTAACGACGGGTAATCCCGTCGGGATCGCGCCTCACCACGAGCGAAAGCTTGCAGTGCGTTTTCAAACCGACCAGGCCGTGGAACACCTGGACACCCGCGTCTTCGAGATCGCGCGCCCAGCGAATATTGGAAGCTTCATCGAACCGGGCCTTTAACTCGATGACGGCGGTAACCTCCTTTCTTGAGGCCGCAGAGATCAACGAGGGAACCACCAGAGAGTGCTCGCTGGTGCGATACAAAGTCTGTTTGATTGAGAGCACTCTGGGATCCTCAACCGCACTCTCGATAAACGAGACCACCCCATCGTAAGAATCAAACGGATGATGGAGCAGAACATCGTGGCGGCGAAGTTCTTCAAAAAGATCCTGCGACTTGGCGGTCAGGCGTAACTCTCGCGGTGCAAACGACCTAAATTTCAACTCAGGGTGGTCCACCTGCCCGTAAATATTAAAAAGCCGCGACAGGTTCACGGGGCCGTTGGTGAGAAACAGCTGCCAGGGATCAAGTTCAAAATTGGTTCGCAGGCGCTCGACGATTTCGGGGTCCGCATCTGCCTCGATCTCCATGCGCACGGCGTCGCCTTTGCGGCGGTTGTGAAGCTCGGTACGCACCGATTCCAGCAAACTACGCGCCTCTTCTTCCTGCAGATAGAGATTGCTGTTTCGCGTAACGCGGAATGCCGCCGACGACAGGATGTCGTACCCGTGATACATCTGGGAAGCATGAAAGGCCACCAGGTCGGCAAGGAAGATAAAGTCATCGGTTGCGTGCGAGGGCAGACGCACCAGTCGCGGAAGAGCGCGCGGAACGGTGACTACGCCAACGTAGGCCAAAGAAGCGCGCCGGCGACGGCGCAGCAGAAAAGCTAGACACAGAGCTTTGTTGATAACTCGAGGAAACGGATGCGCCGGATCCACGGTCACGGGCGTCAGCAGCGGGTCGAGTTCTCTTTCACAGTACTCTTCCACGAAAGAGCGGGCCGTTGAATCAAGCTCGTGTAAGCCGAGGATGCGGATTCCACGCTCCGCCATAGACGGTCTAAGTTCGTCATTCCAACACCGGTATTGGTCTTCGACGAAGCGATGGGTTTCGCTTGAGATCAGCTCGCGCTCTTCGTTGCGGCTCAAGCCGTCCGGCCCTGATTCGGCGTAGCCATCCTCAATCTGCTGGACCAGGCCGGCAACCCGTACCTCAAAGAACTCGTCCAGATTGCTGGCAGCGATGGAGAGGAACTTCAGCCGCTCCAACAGGGGGTTGCTGTGGTCCTCGGCTTCTTCCAAAACCCGGCGGTTGAACGCTAGCCAGGAGGCCTCCCGATTGATGTAGTAAGCCGGGCTGTCAAGTGAAACACGAGCCATAGAACGACCGACAACACAGATGGTAACAAAATATGTCAGGCGTCGTGACCCCGAAACCAACCTGTGCCTGCTTCGTATTGGTGGACGCGGTTCAAGAAGTGCCAAGAAGACGCCGGATTGTAGTAGGCAAGTGTGAACAAGAGGTTAAAATCGTCCGCCGATTGTCAGGTTCCCGGCAAACCAGGTTCGTGAGTACAAAAAAGGCGGGAGCCTCCCCGCCCGTTTTGACCGTTCTTTGTAACGCTCTAAGTCTCTAAAAAGGAAGCCCCGGGAGTTCTTCAGTGTTTTCCTGGCGCACCGACTTCAACTGGGTAGGGAACTTACATTGCGTCACCACCAATATTGCCTGCCCGACAGGCTCGGCTTGGGACAGGATCTTGTACAGTGGCAACAATCTGATGCAGCGATTGTCGCGTGTCTACAAGCCTTTCAGCACGGGAATGTTCATGCTCTTTGATCGGGCCCAGTTCAATGCGTTCGGAGGATTTGACGAGCAGGCGCTCTACGCCGAAGACTATCTGCTCAGCCAGAAGGTGCCGGCCAGCAGGTTCGAAATCGTGTCAGGCTGTGTGCTCACGACCAATCGCAGGTTCAGGAAGATGGGACATTTCAAGCTGGTGCGCTTGTTCTTGAACGCCGCTTTGCACACCCGGAATGAGAGCTTTTTTCTACGCGACCACCGGTATTGGCACTCGGAAACGTAAATAGATCGTCACTTCTCTCGCGCGGCCGAAGAGAATTGTTGCACCATATCGGCAGATATCCCGTTGGCTCGCGCGATTGCACCATATAGGCGGCCACTGTTGCGCACTTTCCTCTCCTGAGTGGAAGGGTCGAGCGCGATCAGGCCGAATCTCAGTTTCCAGCCCTCACTCCACTCGAAATTGTCCGTAAGCGTCCAATGAAAATAACCGCGAACATCATGGCCTTCCTCAAGCAATCGATGGAGTTCCTGGATTGCGTTGACGATGAGCCAGGGGCGAATGCGGTCCTCCGCATCAGGAACGCCATTTTCTAAGATGTAGATTGGCTTGCCGAGCCGAGCTGTACGCCGAACCGCTGCCCTGATCGCGCCAGGGTAGGCCTCTCCGTACGGTTTTTCGACTCCGCTGTCCCCCTGGGGAACGTGCTCCGGCACGAACACATTCCCGAAGAGCTGTGAGCGATGTTTAAGGCTGAAGGCTACGTGGAATCTGCTGTAGACATTCAAGCCAACAAATTCGCAGGTTCCTTTCACGTTCCTGAAGGTTCCATTGGCGAGATTGAGCGGAAAGGCGGGGCGGCCCCATTCAATTACGGCGAGGAAACTTTCATTGAAAAGCTGGCTCAGGATGCCGGCTATCCATCGATCGGGAGCAAACGAGGGATTCGCGGGTTCGAAGACTACGTAATTGTGAGCCCAACCAACCAGTGCATCGGGCTGCAGTTCGTGAATTGCGCGATAAGCGTGCGCATGGCACTGCGCCATGGCATTCACGACCTGCAATGACGTTCCGATTGCGCCCTTCCGCCCGGGCGGAAACTCTCCCAGAACATAACCCAGCGCGGCGAAAACGTTAGGTTCATTGAAGGTCACCCAATATCGGCAGAGATCCCCTAATTCGCCGATTACATTCCGGGCAAAGCGCTCGAAGATTTCCACTGCGTTTCGGCTGAGGAATGCGCCTTGTCGCTCAAACCAGTTCGGATGAGTGAAGTGGTGCAGGCAGACTAGCGGTTGAATGCCGCGTTCCTGAAGGCCTTGCAGCATCTGCCTATATCGCTGCAACGCTTCTCTGTTCCATTGCCCTTGCTGCGGTTCCAGGCGGCTCCACTCGATGGAGAGCCGCAGAGCATTCAGACCCATGTCGCGGGCAAGGTCAAAATCCCGCTCGGCATTGTTCCACCAATCGCAAGCAAGACCACTACGTTCACCCGACCTGATGTGGCCTGCAGCTTCCCAGTCATACCACTGATTGTCTTTGTTTTCGCCTTCTACCTGGTGCGCCGCTGTCGAGACGCCCCAGAGAAAACCCTTTTGGGAACTCCGCCCCGAAGCCGGGTCGACATGAACTTTCTGACGGAGAATTCCTCGTCGTGGGAGGCTGCATGATCTCGCTGGCATTCTAAGCGATTGAACCTCCTCTCTGTAACAACAACTCAAGGAGATTAGCTACTTCTTGGATTCCTCATACCGTAGGTAGCGCAGCGATCTCAATAGAAGCAGGCGCTCCTCACGGTCAACGCCCGTTTTCCCCGAAGTTAAAGCAAGAACGACGACACAGGCGTCTTTGTCAGACATTGCATTTTGGCCAAGCGATTTTGGCAGGACTACTGCGCACCCGGGTTGTCGTGCCCCCCTGGGATGTGGCAGGGTAGGACCGGTTCGTCCGAACTTCACTTCCAGCGCATCCCCTGGCCTGAGGGTAACCTCGCGTCCTTTTTGAATCAGGAAGAAGGCGGTTGCCGCACCCAGTCCGACATACCGCGCGGTACTGCTTACCGCCGTTCCTCCAATTACCTGAGCGAGGTCATCAGCGAACTTGGCCGCCAGAGCTGTGCCACCCAATTGAATCATCAGCCGCTTCTTGCTCAACGCAGGATGCAGCATACCTTCGGAATCGGACTTGACTGCGTTGCTGTTCGCTGAGAGGAGGCCGGAACTGATCGGTTGCACAAGCCCGCCGGGCAGCAAGACTCGGTCGAAGATCATGAACACCGATCCTGGCCGCATGAGAGCTGCATCAGGGTTAGATAATAGTGGCGCCCGTCGGTAGAACTACACCCTCAGGCGCCGCGTAGGCGGCCGTGGTCACGACCAGCCAGAATACTCCCGACAGCAGCTCTGCAAAGAAAGCTCTCGATCTCCGTACTCTCTTACTCTCTAGTTCCTCCAGAAATCTGATCGAAAGCCCCGGACAAAGTTCGATTGGAAACACAACCCCTTGATCTTCGACTAGGAATACTGTTCACCACGGGGCTGCTTGGTGCTCGTTCTGCCAGGCGCCGTGTAATGTGGGTTACGTGTTAGCGGGTGAAGCAGCGTGCGGCTTCAGGTCTCGCGAGACTAGCCTCATCTGTTAAACGAGTGTTGCGCGAGAATAAATTATTTGTAAAAACGTAGAGGAAAAAGTGGAAGAATCCGCACTCCCGATTTGTCAGTGAAATCAATCTTTCCACGGCACTTGGGCAGGTCAAGTGCCAAAATGGGAATAGAATTACAGCTCAGCGCAATTGCGTCTCATTTGCCCCAGTGTGTCTGTGCCTCTATAATTGAGGTGCTCTTCACTCGAAATATCTGTCGTTGTCAACCTGCAACCAAATTCGCCTTAAGACACGGGGGGCAAGGTATATGACAAGCGTAGATGGAAGCAACGCCAGACTCTGCGAAAAACTCAAGGCGCTTGGATACGCAGATCGCAATCGGATACGCATCTACGGAGAAGAGTTCGACCTGTTGTCCAATCCGATTTCGGATGAACACGGTGTCTCGATTGAAGCGAAATCCCGCAAGTCCGGAGCCGCAAGGAGATTGCGAATTCCGTTGTCCCTCGTGAACATGGTACGAAGGGACTTGAAATCAGAGGATCGCTCTTCGAGTGCCGCATAATTGCAACGGCACAGCGGTACCTTACAGTCGCGCTGGTAAACCCGTTTGCCGCGAACTACTGGATGCTGAAGGTCAGGAATCCGGAAAATTTTCGTCTAATTCCTTAGGGGCAGGTACTAAAGTCTGCCGCTTTCACAGCGTAGAAAGAATGGCTCCTCAGGTAGGACACGAATCCGCCTGGGAGCTTACATGAGGACCGCACCCACCTGGGGCTAGCCAAGGACACGCCGGCAGGGCGCCCAGTCGCAAGCGCCTCGGCCAACGGAAGCAGGGTTCAATCATTCGCTCGACTCCGGTGGCCTGCATCATCGTTACTCCGTGCCAGCCTAGTGTTAACGGCAGAAATGTTCTCAAACCACTGTTGCGCGGCACACGGTCTACCACCTTTTCGTGGCGCGATCCGCGTATGCAGAGCATACCAATGAAGGGCAAGAATCGTATTGGTAGCTCGAAACGCAATTAGGTCTGTTCTTTAAATGGTCAGACCTAACTCGGCGCCTAGACTCATGCTGCTTGCTCCCTATACATTTCTCCCCACGATCACAACTGAATTAGTACTGCGGGGATACTTGATGCGCTTTCCGGTCGGGCTCGCGACCAGGATCTCGCCGTTAGTCCGGTCAAGGCTGACAGCATGCGGTGATACCAGTTGCGTCGCGAACCCTGAATGATTCGAATGGGTGCCACTGCCCCGATGGCATCCCCACGAAAGACGATAATGGCGTCGGCCAGAGCGTTAGGCACAACGATCTCGTCGTGGACGGGATCGTATGCCAAGCCGCGGATGGTGCGCCCTAATTCGCCCATCTGCTATGACTGTTCTCCCTGTTCCGCTTCACAGGATTCACCTGAATTGAACGAGTGCGCGAAGTTGCCACTAAATAAGGAGGCTGGTTAGAGAACAGGGAGGGGTTGCTGTTGGAAGGAGATTATGGGTCGCCCATCACAACTCAAAAAAACCAACGGGAAAGACCAGTGGGCGTGGACTCATGCCCGGCCACGAGTTGTTTTCGGATTGAATCAGCCCACGCGTGGCCCACAAAGGCGCCCAGAAATCCCCGCGAAATGAGTTGTTACGGTTGTCCGTCAGTTGCACAACCGCCGACCACGATCAGGGGATCTGCGGCTGATCATGGCATTCGGTCGGATGTCAGGCTGCGCGGTCGTAGCGGTGGTGCAACCCACCCAATCCTGCATGGGCGATCACCGGAGCAGGTGTCGCCGAGCGGATTCTCCGGGCGGTGCATGCGAACCGCGATACAGCGAACAGTCTGAACTTGAGGGTTCGATGGAAGCAAGTTGTAACAACGAGGATGCCCCCGAAGAGCAACACGAGATCACCAACGCTAAACAGTCCCAGCCGCGCTTGATCGGCTAGAAATAGCAACCGCGTGTTCGATGTCGCAGCCCGCCACAGCGGGCTCGCGGCATGCAGTCTGGAGGATATTCCAACAACTGGCATGGTTCCCGCGTTGGCCTGGATCACTAAGGCATTCAGTGTCAGTCCACCGAGCATTAGCAGAACGCCGGCCTGGACCCAAGGCGACCGAACTGCGCGGACTGTCAACCACAGGATTGCGCAGGACTCGCACAGCCAAATCGTCGGGTGTTGGCTCCACGCCAACTGATGTGCCGCTGAGAGAAAATTCACTGTCCCACCACCGCCGAATGCCAAATGAAAAGAAGCTAATATTCCGGCTGAAAATGAATGCCGCAAGAATGGGCGGAGCCAGAGTCGTTGGCAGAGTCGCATGGAATACTAACACTCTCGTTATGACAGTCAAGCTAATTTTGAGAGTTAATTTTGAGAGTTATTTTTAGAGTTTGTCAAAGCCTTTTAACAACCAACAGGGAAGACCAAGGCGGGGGTGGACTCATGCCCGGCCACGAGTCGTTCTCGGATAAGCCCAACGGAAAACACAGTTAGCGCTTCCCGCGGCTGGCTTGCTTTCGTCTAGGAGGAGCTGCAGGGCGTGGAGGACGTAATGTGTCTTCCAGCCAGTTGGTGAACTCTTCCATTGCGTCGGCCTTGACCGTGAACCTATCGCGGTCAAACTTGTTGGTACTTCGGATCGCCTTCGTACGTAGCGTTTTGATCTTCGCCCTATTCTGTTTTACCCATGCTCGGAGGTCGTCATCGCTCATCATACATTCCCCCTGCTTGCCTACCAGGTCTCTAGGAATTGCGGCGAGCGTACGAATGCCTGAAGAATCGTCGCGGATCTCTGGAAGTTGGTGATTCCCATGCCCGGCTTTTGCAGGTTGTCATTGCTGGGCAACGGACACACGATTACGGCGTCGCAACTGGCGTAGGAAAAGCAACTGAACAATGCGATTACCGGCAGCCACAAAGTCTTTTCCATTGGATTCCCTTATCGGGTCAGCAACTTACTCTCGACAGAAAAGATAACAAAAACTAAGACTGAGGATAGCGGCGCGTCGTAAATCTCGCGGCAGCCCCAAGTCGCGTGTGGGTTTTGATATGCGAGAAACGCAAGGTCCCGCCACTCCACCGCTCGGCGGCGAACGGCATGTGAAGTACTCGACCACAAATCCGTTCTACCTTTCGACCGGAATAGTTGCTGGTAAATCTCTGGGGAACTCTGAGAGACTCTGCCGGAGTCTCTGGCTCATACAACCACCCCGCAAAGGGGTGGCCTGCTTCTATTATAGGCATCATCACAAGGCAGGCCGCGCAGGTCGAACTCAGGAAAGTCGATCCACTTCGTGACCGTCGGCGTTCCCGCCATTTTGAGCAGTGCTTTCAATGCCGCGCCACTTTCGCATCCTGGTGTCACATTCAACACGCGATCCACCGTCATTCTCCCGAACATGTCTTCCTCCTTTCTCGATATCCCAATCGGTTCGCCGCTGCCTTTCAATGGACGATTGATTGACCACGTCTCGCCGCCTCCATCCCTTCCACGAGCATGCGCAGAACTTTGGCGTCCGGCACGTCGTTCAGACCACCGCGGAAGCCTATCTCCGCACAGACTTGCGAGAACCGCTCCAGTCCGCACGCTTCGACCGCTTTCCGCAGTCGGTCCATTCCACGGTTCAGATTCGCCAGGCGTTCGCGAACTAGGCTAAGTTTGCCGGTATCGGCGACGCTCGCGATATCCGGAGTGCCGGTCACGGATAGCGCAACTTGCGTAGACAGCTTCTCCCCGACTGACCCCTGGAGCCCTCGGATCTCTTTAACAAGTGACTGTGTGTGCCATTCGTGCTGCCGTTCCAGGCGGGCGAGGACGGCTCAGTCTTGTTAACGCCCGCGTTCGCGGGCTTGAGTGTCCCTCTACGCGCCCCTGTGTTCTCCGGCTCGGCTGAAGCGATGCCGCCTCGCTCACTTCCGGGCTTCTGACCGGAACCACCGCTGGGTCTTGCCCAGAAGGGCAGGTCAGGATATGAGAGCGGTCGCTCGTATTCGTCGAGCTCTACCCATGGCGTACAAATAGCGTCAAGCCCGAAGCAAGAACAGGCGCGCCTGAAAGCTTGAGCTTCCGCTGCCGTCATCGCGTTTTCGTCATCCGCCCAGGCCTCGCTGGTTCCTGAATGCGTGCCCAAATTGAAAATCGTAAGTTTGCACACAACCAGGACCTTTGCCGCCGCCACGCGATGCTCCACGCCTTTCTTCCTGCGCTCGAACCCGTGCCCAACTTCAACCACACACTCGTGTGTCCAGCGGGCCGCAGTAACCAAATGGTTGAGCCGGTCGGTGTACGCCCGCGGGTCCGCATAGGGAACCACAAGACCCTGTTTTCCGCGCCTGCGTTGCCGTGTGGCCATCACAACCCAACCAACGAGCGATTCGGGGAATGGCGCAGCAAGCGCAACTAGCAACTCTAAATTTTGCAAACCGGTGCAGCCATTGTCCTGGTCCGCCCTGCCATTCTTCTTGGCTGACATTTCCCTTCCCTCCTTTCCAAGTTGTATGCTTTTGGCCGTTCGGTGACCTCGCCATCACCGGGCACGCGAGTTTTCAGCCTGACATCTTCTTCAGCTTCGCTCCGCCATTGGCGAACCGGCTGACCGTGGCTGTCACCGCCTTCACCAACTCCGTTGCGATCTCGCCTTTAGCAGACGGACAAAACGACTGTTCTGATAAACCTCGAGCGAGTACACAATCCCACCTGCCTCGTCAGACAATTTGATCATCACTTGCAGCATTGTCATCACCTCCGATACCTGGTGCGGTCTCCTGTTGTCAGTTAGACACACACCAGTTGTCTCTAAACATCCGTTCACAATCGAGCTGAATGACAGAGCTCACTCCAAGACGAGAAGACCAGAGCGGGACCCCGTGGAGAGTCTAGGATCAGAACAGCATCCCTAGCATGCAGAACCCGGCTCACCTGCAGGCTTATACTAGGGAGAAACCCATCTACGTTCGTAATGGGGAAAGCACTACACGGGAGGTCACAATTATGAAAGCCCTCGCTGGCTCTCCAGCCCTGGGTGTGCTCCTGACGATCGCCGGATTCCTATTGGCCTGGGGACAGCCTCCGGTCCTTCCCTCAATTAATGTTGTGGATATGATCCCGGCAAGCCTGAGCGGAGAGACGAACCAAGACAGCGAACCTTTTTTGGCAATCCAGACGGCCAACCCGCAGATCATGGTGGCCTCGGCATTCACCCCCAATCCGTTTTCGAACACAGGCAAAGCCCCCCTGTACGTTTCGCAGGACGGAGGCAAAAGCTGGGTGCTAAACGCCATTACTCCCGTTCCGAGGATGACTTGCGACATCACGCACGCCATGGCTGCTGGCGAGAACCACCCGCGCGGCGACCTCCACGCCGGCACGCTGGCTTGTGCGTCGTCCATCACGCTCGAGGAGTCGGAGACCAACGATGTTTCTTCCAACACAACCATGAACGTGCAAACCACGCGCGGCAATGTGGATCAGCCATTTGTGCGAGCCCTCGGCATCTCCAGTGGCGACCGCATCTACGTCGGAGTAAACGATTTCAATCAGCCGAACGGCCACACGGCAACGGTGGACGTGTCAGTGGATGGCGGAGCGACGTACAAATCGTTTCCGATCGAGGCGCGGAAGACGATGGGACAGGATGGGCCATCCGTGCGGCCGGCGGTCGCAGGAGACGGCACAGTCTATGCAGCTTTCTTCGGCTGGCGCAAATTTAGCGGGACGGTCGCCACGAGCGACGTCGTGGTTGTCCGGACCGATACAGCAGCGCCCGGGGCAATTCCTTTCCAGTCGTTGAAAGATCCGTCCGACAAGTTGCCCGGCCGCCTAGTGGTTAAGAACATTTCCATCCCCTGGTCGAATGCTCCTACGCTGGGGCAGGAACGAATCGGCTCCACACTCTCCATCGCCGTGGATCCGAATAATAGTTCCACCGTGTACGTGGGTTGGGCCGATCGCGGGAACAAAGGAGACATCTATACGCTCCACGTGCGACGCTCCAGCGACCGGGGCGTGACGTGGTCCAAGAAGGACTTGCCTCACACAACGATCAGGAATGCGACGAACCTCGCGCTGGCCGTCGCCCAAAACGGCGTCGCCGGTGTTCTTTACCAGCAGCTGAGCAACGGGCGTTGGGTCACGCATCTGGTGCAATCGCATGACGCATTCGCAACCATTCAAGACACAATTCTCGCGAGTGTCCCAGCGAATGAGCCGACTGAGCAGTTCTTGCCCTATCTGGGGGACTACGATTACTTACTTTCTGTGGGGAATGAGTTCCGCGGCGTTTTTTGCGCCAACAACACGCCAGACCTGGGCAATTTCCCGCAGGGCGTGACGTATCAGCGGACGGCGGACTTCACCTCGAAGACGCTCAACGATGGATTAGGCAACCAAGTGGCCATCTCGATTGATCCATTCTATTTTAGCGTTCCGGTGATCCCATGAGGCGCGCCTAGGCGGTCGGAGGGAGGAGGAACATATGAAGATTTCGTCATTCTTCGCTGCCCTTGTTGGAACGACCCTCTGGGTGGCTCTGTTCGGGTTGTCAGGCGCTGCATGGCCGCAAGAGCCGGACCAGCAGACCGCCCCGGCGAAACAGTCGAGCATCGTTTTTTCAGGGACTGTCAGCCAGCTCGGAGCCACTTCGTTTGCCGACGTTCCGAGATCAGCGCAAACGATTGTCGTCCGGGTGGACTCCGTGCTGAAAAAGCCTGCCCCTGTCTCGCTGAAGCGAGGCGACAACGTTACGGTCGAGGTCAAAGACACCTCCGCCTTCCAGGAAGGCGCCCGCGCAACGTTTTACACTGATGGTTGGATTTTTGGTTCGGGCGTCGCCGTCAAAGAACTGGCGCATGAGATCAGCCCCGCTGGCGAAGAGGCTACTAAAGCAGCCAGCACAGGCGAAAAAGTGTCCGGGCACACTCAAGAGCAGAGTGATCAGGAGTTACAAGACCGGCTGAACTCTTCAGACTTCGTGGTCATTGGTCGGGTCACCGGAGTGCATCGGTGGACTCCGCCCAAGTCGGCCACTCCGTATCGCATTACCGAACACGATCCGGACTGGCACGAGGCCGTTCTGGAGATCAAGTCCGTCCTCAAGGGCGGAAAGGTCAAAGGGAACAAGATGGTTGTCCGGTTTCCGGCCCGCAACGACGTGGCTTGGGCTCAGTCTCCTAAGTTCGAGAAAAATCAGCGGGGCATTTTCTGTTTGAACAGGGATCAGGTCTCCGGTGTGCCCACGGCGAAGCTAGGAGGCAACCAGGTGAACGCGTACACTTGCCTGGGGCATGGGGCGGCGCTTCCGATGGCAGAGGAAGCGCACGTGCGGTCTCTCCTCAAGAGGCGATAGTCGCATTCCTCGGTGCCGCGTTGCGATCGTGTCCAGGATGTTTGCTGCGGCACAGGTCCCGAAATGCCATGCTGTCCTACCGCTGTTCCCGCCTGGGCCTTCGCTATTTGTCGGTAAGAATATGTAACGATCTGCCGCACGCAAATGGTCATCATTCCGTCGAGCCACCCGCCGGCCAAAGGCCCTCGTCGAGGCCACCAACACCACTCTCACAACCTTCTGAACGTGAGTTGTTTTCGAATGCCGCGTCGCGTGCAGGCGGGGTTATACGGGTCTGTAAACGCCACGTGGACATCGGGAATGCCTACCCGCCCCGATTTCCTCCTTTTTGGGCAATCGTGGATTCGATTGCGATGCAAAGGCGTAGGAGTGAAACAGTCTCCAAACGTCGTCCGGGCCGAAGTGAAACCAGTGATCGGTGGCACGGAACAGTCTGCTGACGTTGTGGTCTCTCAAGGTTCAAGACTAGGTAGGAATAAATCCACGGGCTCACAAACGACGCGCTGCCGAACACAAACTGCGATAGCGTCAAATTGAAAGCGTAGTGCTCTTCCCCGCCGGCGACTCGCAAGAGTGGTTTGATAGCTACCTGGAGAACCGCCATTCCGGCGCCGATGACGAAGTAGGAGACGATTGCGACGGAGTACCTCGGGAAAGCGCAAAGCTCAGCGATCCGATCATTCCGGCAAGGAATGCCGCGATCATCACCGGCTTTTCGGTAAACCGCTCGACGAGGAATCCTGCCGTGATCGACATCACGCCATGGGCGATGAAGCAGGCGAACGCGAGAAAAGCAGCCGCCCTAAGAACCAGCCACTCAGTTCTGCTACGCCAGTACCGACTCGAACCCTTGGGGGCACGACCAGGGGCAAGTTCGCGAAGAAAAAAGAAATGATCTAGAAGAGGGCTTGCTAGAATACGCTGCGGGACACCTCGTTGGCAGACAACAACCGATGCTGAGCGAAGAACGGCAGAGAACAATTCTTGAGCTACTGAGTCGAGACGGCCGGGTACTGGTCGGGGAGCTAGCAAAGCATTTTCATACCTCGCAAGTCACCATCCGTAAGGACCTGGAAATCCTCCATGCTAATGGGCGTATTCACCGCACTCACGGTGGGGCGCTTTCGGTGGTGAAAGCGCGCTGGAAGATCCTACATTGCGGGAGAAGGAAAGGCTCCACCGCAAGGAAAAAGCTCAGATTGCGGCGGCCGCCGTACGCCTGATCAGCGAAGAACAGGTGGTTGTCCTCGACTCGGGAACCACGACAACCGCTATTGCTCGGGCTCTGCGCGATTTCAAGAACCTCACGATCATCACCAATGCGCTGAACATCGCCGCCGAGCTGTCCGGTTCCGACCTCGAAGTAATTCTCATCGGAGGTAATCTCCGTAAAAATTCCTTCTCCCTGGTCGGACCGTTAGCAGAGGACACACTGCGACGCTTGAACGCGGATATTCTCTTCCTTGGAGTAGACGGGTTTGATGTTGAGCATGGCCTCAGCACGCCCAACCTGCTAGAAGCCCGAGTCAACCGCGCTATGATGGATGTGGCTAAGACAACGGTTGCGGTGTGCGATTCCAGCAAGTTCGGCAAGAGAAGTCTGTCACTCATTGCGCCACCGACAACGATTCAACGGGTGATTACGGATAAGGGAATCCGTAAGTCAGACCTGGGTGCGTTGAAGAAATCGGGTGTTGAAGTAACCCTTGTCTAAGATACATATAATGAGCGGTTTGGGACCGGCTCAGCCTGGGGATTGGAGAGCGCCCGATCTTCGAGTTGTTTCGTTTGCTTGCTATTTTTGTTTCTTAATTTTCTATAGCTTCCGACGCATCTCTTGGTGTGTGCTTTGGATGGGAGGGCCTGTTTGATCGAAACACTCGACAACCTACTCGAGGCGCCGGAGGAAGAAAAGGAAGCCCGGGGAACGCGCTACACTCCGAAGGAAATTGTTCAGCAACCGACTTCCTGGCGCGTCACTTTCAAGAAATTCGAACAACAGCGCAATGAGATTCGCCAATTCCTGAGAGCAGCCGGCCTCGGTGATTCCAAGTCATCTACGCGCCCCGTGGTCTATCTTGTAGGAGCGGGCACGTCGGACTACACCGGTCGCGCGCTGGCAATTTTGTTACGCCGCACGTGGGGCTGCGATGTCTGGGCGATTCCGAGCACGGAGCTGCTGACCAACCTGGAAGACTATATTGTCCCAGACCGCAATTATCTCTGGATTTCTTTCTCCCGCTCCGGTGATAGCTCGGAAGGAGCAGCCCTCCTTGAGACCGCCATTGAAGCTTATTCCAACATTCCGCATCTGCTGGTAACGTGTAACGAGAAGAGCCGAATGGCGCGGGTCTGCGCGAGCGCCCCGAATCGCGCGCTCACATTTGTTCTCGATGAGTCGGTGAACGATCGTGGACTGGCCATGACCAGTTCCTACACGAACATGGTCGTGGCTGGGCAATGCCTGGCGCATATCGATTCGTTCGCTGCCTACGAGGAGACGCTCAATACGCTTTCCGAAGCCGGGAGCAGGTTCCTGAAGCGAGTCCAGGAGTGCGCTCCGGCTCTGGTGCAACGTGGATTCTCGAAAGCGTGTTTTGTGGGCTCCGGCGCACTCCATCCGGCGGCGCAGGAGTCGGCCTTGAAGCTGCTGGAGCTGACGGCGGGAAAGATTCAAACCATGTCCGACTCCACGCTGGGCCTTCGACATGGCCCGATGTCGGCACTCAACGACGAAACCCTGTTTGTCAGCTTTCTTTCACGAGATCAGCGCCGCCGCCGGTATGAAAAGGATCTTCTTCAGGAGATCGCGAGCAAGAAGCTTGGGAAGATTCGCGTAACCGTTTCGCCCGACTCCGACGAGGATGTGGCTGGGCTGGTGGACGAAATTTTCTGCCTGCATGCGCCGCAACTCCGCGATGAATATCGTGCCCCGGTTGATGTGATGTTGGCGCAGTCACTGGGCCTGTTCTCTTCGCTGAAGTTGGGCCTCAGGCCGGACTCGCCCAGTCCGAACGGTGCGATCAGCAGAGTCGTGAATCACGTCAGCATTTACCGGTAGCCGTCCAGTTCGTGGATGCCGCCGAAGCATCCTTTTTGCAACCATCCACTGCTTTGGTGCGCGACTCCAGAACGCAACTGCGATTCGAGAGTCGCGCGACTCGGAAGGGCAGAGTCCAACCATGCTTGAGCACTTCGAAACGGCCGAGTTTTTGTTGACACATTCGCTGGTGACGGCCGGCCCCATTCCGACGGCTCACGATCCCGATGGAGTCTATCCTTACGAGAGTTTTTGCGAAACCAGCCGGCGCCCCTCTCTGAAGGAATACCGCATGGTGACGATCGAGAACGCCAGGATTCGCGTAAAGATTTGTCCGGATCTTGGTGGCCGGGTCTGCTCGATCTTCCTGAAGGAGAGTGCAACCGAGTCCCTCTACTTCCCTAACGTGGTTCGGCCTGTGCGGATACTCCCGCGCCAGGCATTCACCGGCGGCGGAATCGAGGTCAGCTTTCCCATCTCGCACACACCGGTGGAGATCGCGCCCGTACTCTACTCGGTAACGAAGGACTCCGGGAGCATCTACCTCTCCTGCGGCGAAAAAGAAATTCGATATGGCATGAACTGGACGGTCGAGTACTCGCTCGGCGAAGAAGACACGTTCCTGACTCAGAGAACCGTGTTCTTCAATCCCGACGCGGAGCCTCACCCGTGGATGTCCTGGTCCAATGCGGGTGTACCTGCGCGGCCCGATACCGAATTTCACTTTCCTAATGGACCGGTTCTTGCTCACGGAGGTCTTGTTCGGGTCATCGATTGGGGCACGGAAGGCCCGCGGCGCCAGTCGGACGTGCAACGCATGACGGGGTATTTCTGGAGAAATCCGGACTGCTGCGCGTTCGGCGTCTTCACTCCGAGCCTCGGAACAGGCCTCTACCACGTGGCAGATCCTTCGGCGGTGCCCGGCATAAAGCTGTGGAGCGACGGCATTGGACGCGACGAACATTGGGTGAGTCAATACACGCTCGACGGCGAGCAATGTCTCGAAATCCAGGCCGGCCCTCTAGTCGATCAGTCGATCAAAGATGTGCTCCAGCCCGGACAATTGCACTACCACGTAGAGTTCTGGATTCCTTCGGCGGACCGCCGTAACATTCGGGAAATCCAGCTGCCTGACCCTGAACTCAGACCTCTTGGCGATGTCCCACTCTTTGGCTGGGCGCGCAATCAGGAAGTAGGCATATGGCTGCGGCTTGTCGAGGCGCATCAAGCCCACGATCCAACTCAAGTTCCGTCACCACCTGGTCTCGACAGCAATCAGTGGGCAATGAGCGGTTGCACGGAATTAGGCGATGCTCTCTCCTGGGTTGCATCTTTCGCACAGGGCAATGAGCGTGATCGCTGGCTGTTTCAGCATGGCGCCTGGTTGGCAGGGCGCGGAGAGACAGATGCTGCCTTGCAGGTATTGTCCCAATCAGCGGACGATCGCGCGCACGCTTTGTCCGGAAGACTGTACCTCTATAAGAACGATGCGCGATCAGCGGCGGAGCGCCTCCGCGCGATCAAATCCGAAGCAATCGCTCTTCACCCACAGGTTGTGGTCGAACGCGATCGAGCGCTTGCCTCGCTCGGGCGGGAAACTCTGGAAGAGCGCGCACAGTGGCTCGCAGCGGTATCTGCCCTGGACGATGAATGGGTCGCTGAACGTCGCGCGAGCCTGTTGATCGACAAGGGAGACCTCCGAGCCGCCCTGAACGTGCTCGAGACCACTCGCTTCCAACTGGTCCATCAGAGATACGAACGGACTCGTCTGTGGAGACAGGTAGAACGCGCGCTGGGATTGGAACCCGTCGATTGTCTCGCATGGCTGGGAGAAGACGACCTGGCGGAGTTTGGGGCATACCGCGAGCATCCGACAGAAGGATATTGAGAACGCAAATACATTTCGTCCGGAGATGCCATCTTGGCCAAAGGTAATCGGGTAGTTCTTGCCCACGTTCTTTTGCTAGTCGTTTGCATCTTGGCCCTCCCCTGTTTGGTTAGCGCGCAGAGGGATGAGTCGCTTGCCATCATGCCGTTGCCCGCGAAGTTCCAGGTGGGCCAGGGGGAGTTCGTCATCGATGGCAGTTTTGGTATCGAGTTGAAGGGATACAAGGAACCTCGCCTCGGCCGGGCGCGCCAGCGTTTTCTCGATACTCTCTCGCGGGAGACGGGAATTCCCTTGTGGCGCGAGGCGGTCGTTAATCAGGCCCACTTCATCGTCGAGACCGGAGGACCAAGCGCGCCCGTCCAGCGGGTGGACGAGGATGAGTCCTATCACCTTGCGATCTCAACGACCGACGTCCAGTTGAAGGCCGCGAACCCGCTCGGCGTTCTCCGTGGCCTACAGACCTTCCTGCAACTGGTGCGAGTCGCACAGAAAGGATTCACTATTCCGGTGGTCACAATTGACGACAAGCCACGCTTCCCATGGCGTGGACTGCTGATCGACTCCGGCCATCGCTTCGTTCCGCTTCCAGACGTGAAGCGCAACCTAGATGCAATGGAAGCGGTGAAGTTGAGCGTCTTCCATTGGCGCTTTGCCGATAACGCGGGCTATCACATCGAGAGCAAGAAATTCCCA